>Ga0256847_1000185_pt1 | contig 43940 bp, 45 predicted proteins | sample TeddybearmetaG_FD_189099 | JGI IMG/M metagenome (GOLD analysis project Ga0256847, IMG submission 189099) | Hydrothermal vent microbial communities from East Pacific Rise, Pacific Ocean - Teddybear | ecosystem: Environmental > Aquatic > Marine > Hydrothermal vents | place: Pacific Ocean: East...
GCTTTATTCAACTGTAACGGATTTAGCCAAATTACGAGGTTGATCAATATCGGTTCCTTTGACTAAAGCGACATAATAAGAAAGTAATTGTAAAGGAATACTATAAACAATCGGGGCGGTATGCGGACAAATATCGGAAAGGGTTAAATTTTGAAAATGATCTAAATTAATACGCACATCATGATCACTAAATAAAAATAATTCTCCGCCTCGGGCACGTACTTCTTGTAAATTAGAAAGCACTTTTTCAAGTAAATGATCATTAGGTAAAGCGCAAACAACGGGCATATTTTCATCCACTAATGCCAAGGGTCCATGTTTTAGTTCTCCTGCGGGATAAGCTTCGGCATGAATATAAGAAATTTCTTTTAATTTTAAAGCGCCTTCCATCGCAATCGGATAAAAAGCCCCTCGACCTAAAAATAAAGCATGTTGATAATTTTTAAATTTTTGGGCCATTTTGGCAATACTATCCGCCATCGTTAAGGCAACTTCAACTTGGCGGGGTAGAGCGCTTAATTCATCGACAATCACTTTTTCTGCCGCCTCACCTAAACCAAACCGTTTGGCTAATGCCAATGCAACCAATCGTAAAGCCACTAATTGAGTGGTAAAAGCTTTGGTAGAGGCAACCCCAATTTCAATACCCGCCCTTGTCATAATCACCACATCGGAATCCCGCACTAAAGAGCTTTCAGGAACATTACAAATACATAAAGAACCAATATATTGATGCGAGGTGGGATCATTTAAAGCCGCCAATGTATCTGCGGTTTCACCTGATTGAGAAATGGTTAATAACAAACAATTTTGAGGAATGGTTTTACGCCGATAACGATATTCACTGGCAACTTCAACTTGACAAGGAATGCCCGCTTCTTCAAACCAATAGCGGGCGACCATCCCCGCATTATAACTGGTTCCACAAGCAATAATTTGGACTTGCTTGGTTTGATCAAATAATGTTTTAGTTTGATGCCCAAAACTATCATCTAATAATTTTCCTTTATGAATTCGACCTTCGAGCGTTTCAGCAATCACACTGGGTTGTTCATAAATTTCTTTAAGCATAAAATGGGCATAAGGGGCTTTATCCACTTTATTATTTTTTATTTTAACGGTTTTAACTTGTCCCTTAAAAGGGGTTCCATCGGCTCTAAATAAACTAAGTTGATCGCCTTTAATATCCGCCATTTCACCTTCTTCTAAAAAGATAAACTGTTGGGTGACACTTAATAAAGCCACCACATCAGAAGCGATATAATGAGCGCCATCTTCGCCTAGTCCAATCACTAAAGGACTACCAGAACGAACGACAACCATGCGTTGAGGGCAACAAGGACAAATCACTGCCAAAGCATAAGCGCCTTTTAATTGTTTAATGGCAGCTTGTACCACGGCAAATAAATCTTGTTCTTGGATTAATAAATCGGCTAATAAATGGGCAATGACTTCGGTATCTGTTTCAGAACTAAATTGATAACCTTTGGCGGTTAAATCCGCTCTTAATTCGGCATGATTTTCAATAATCCCATTATGAACAATAGCCACTTTTTCACCACTCATATGAGGGTGAGCATTACGTTCTGCGGGCATTCCATGCGTTGCCCAACGGGTATGAGCAATGCCAATATGACCCGCTATTTCAGCTTCATTTAAACGCTGTTCTAATTCTTGTACTTTGCCAATCGAACGAATCCGTTGTAAAGCAGAATTTTGATCTAAAATCGCAATACCCGCAGAATCATAACCTCGATATTCCAGCCGTTTTAAACCCTCAATTAAAATAGAAATAATATTTTTTTTTGCAATCGCGCCAACAATGCCACACATTTTTTAGCCTTTTTTATTAAATAAATGATTAATTTATTTTAGCTTAATTTTTTATCCTATGATTTTAAATTCAGCTATATTTAACCTCATAGATTAAAACATACAAGAAGTATACCAACCTTAAAATGAAGCAGTCTTTACAATTAAAAATGGGACAACAGCTTTCCATGACCCCTCAGTTGCAACAGGCGATCCGCCTTTTGCAACTTTCCACTTTGGATTTAAAACAAGAGATTCAACAAACGCTTGAAAGCAATTTTATGCTTGAAATGGAGGAGACTGAATTAGAACCACTGCCTTTACCTAGTTCAGAAAAAAATACTGAGGAACAAGAGATTGATTTAAAATCGGATACGTTACCCGATGAATTACCCACAGACACTCAATGGGACGATGTTTTTTCTAATACAGCTTTAGCAACACCCGCTAAAGCCAGTAATAGCAATGAAGATTTTGATATTTTAAGTATTGCTTCTGCTAGTCAAAATTTAATTGAACATCTTAAATGGCAATTAAATTTAACCCTTTTTTCTGATCTAGATCGCTTGATCGCAGAGATCATTATTGACGCCATTGATGAAGCGGGTTATTTATCATTAACACTGGACGAAATTCAACAAACCTTAGCTTATGAGGAAATAGAATTAGATGAAATTGAAGCGGTGCGCCATCGCATTCAAATTTTTGACCCGATTGGTGTGGCATCCCTCAGTTTACAAGATTGTTTAATGGTGCAATTAAAACAATTACCTATTGATACGCCTTTTTTACGTTGGACTAAGCAACTCATTGGCAAAAATTTTAAATTATTAGCTGAGCAAAAAGAAGCCCAGATTATTCGCCGTCTTGATATTAAAAAAGAGCAGTTACAAGGGATTAATAAGTTAATTAAAACTTTAAATCCCAAACCAGGTCACTTATATAGCAGTGTGAGCGCGGATTATATTGAACCTGATGTTTATGTTTTTAAACGCGGGCAAAAATGGCAAGTTGAGTTAAATCCTGCCATTAATATTGATTTAAAAATTAATAAGCAATATGCGGGGTTAGTTAAAAGAGCCAATGACAGTAAAGACAACCAATGTTTAAAAGAAAATTTAAATGAAGCCCGTTGGTTTATTAAAAGTTTAGAAGGGCGCAATAGCACGTTATTATTGGTGGCTAAAAAAATTATTGAAATACAGCATGCTTATTTTGACTATGGAGACGAGGCAATGAAGCCTTTAGTCTTAAGAGAAATTGCCGAGGACTTGGAATTACATGAATCGACCATATCTAGAGTTACGAACCAAAAATATATGCACACCCCGCGCGGCATTATTGAATTTAAGTACTTTTTTTCAAGCCATGTGGGGACTGCAACAGGAGGGGAATGCTCTGCAACGGCCATAAAAGCCTTAATTAAAAAATTAATTAGTGCAGAAAAACCACAAAAACCTTTGAGCGATGATAAATTATCGTCTATATTAAAAGAACAGGGTATTAAAATTGCACGACGTACCGTTGCAAAATACCGTGAAGGGATGGCAATACCGTCATCTAGTAAACGTAAGCGCCTTAGCTAACTAATAAGGCTATCTTAAACTAACGAGGAAAGTGATTATGCAAATAAACTTGACAGGGCACCATGTTGAACTAACTGATTCATTACGCAATTATGTTAATGAGAAATTCAAACGTCTTGCGCGCCATTTTGATCATGTAAACAATGTACATGTTATTTTAAGTGTAGAAAAACATTCAAAGAAAGCTGAAGCTTCTTTTCATCTTAGTAATAATGATATTTTTGCTGAAGCCAATAATGATGACATGTATGCGGCAATTGACTCTTTAGTAGATAAGCTGGATCGTCAGGTCTTGAAACATAAAGAAAAAATAACCAGCCATCGTCCGCCTCAAAATCCTCATCCCATTATTGAGGACGAAGCGGAAGCGCTTTAACCATCAAACTGGCGTAGAGATGCACCGCGGTGTGTCTCTTTGGTAATTTATTTTTTAGCGGTTTCCATCATACGTTCAATAATAGGTTGTAAAATAATTTCCATCGCTAATCCCATTTTACTACCTGGTACCACAATGGTATTACGTCTTGACATAAAAGAACCATCAATTAATGCCAATAAACATTGGAATTTAATATTGAATTTTTTATAATCGGCAAACCGAATGACAATCATACTTTCATCGGGTGTAGGAATATCACGAGAGATAAAAGGATTGGAGGTATCAACCGTTGGAACTCGTTGAAAGTTAATATCAGTGCGCGAAAATTGCGGTGTAATATAGTTAATATAATCTGGCATACGGCGTAAAATAGTATCCACAATGGCTTCAACACTATAACCCCGTTCAGCGCTATCACGATGAATTTTTTGGATCCATTCCAAATTGACACTCGGCACAACCCCAACCCCTAAATCAACCTGCTCCGCGACATTATGATTGTCATCTGCGGCTAAACCATGTAATCCTTCATAAAATAATAAATCGGTGCCTGCTTCGATATCTTCCCAAGGCGTAAATTGACCTGGATTTTTATTAACATTTAAACGCGCATTATGTTCAGCCGCTTCTTCTTCACTGTGTAAATAATAACGTTTTTTCCCCACACCTGTTTCGCCATAGGTTTTAAATAATTCATATAATTTATCAAAATGATTGGCATCAGCGCCAAAATGACTCATATTTTCTTCGGCCATTTTAATTTTCATGGCGGCTCGGTCATAGCGATGAAAACTATCCCCTTCAACAACAGCAGGATTAAAGCCATCACGTTTAAAAATATGTTCAAAAGCTCGTTTAACGGTGGTTGTACCAGCACCAGATGAACCCGTTACAGCAACGACAGGATGTTTAACAGACATGAATATCTCCGTTTATTAATTAAGTTATGGAATGGATTTAGTAAAGGCGAGATCCTAACATAATTTAGGGGGATTATCCAAAACAAGCACTTGTTTATCCTCCTAATATCCCGCACAATCGTTTCTATTCAGTGCTTTCAAGATTAACCAAAAGATGACTAAAAAATTAGGGATTGTAATGGATCCCATTGCTTTCATTAATATAAAAAAAGACAGCAGTTTTGCCATGTTACTTGAAGCCCAACGGCGGGGCTGGTCTTTATTTTATATGCAACAAAAAGATTTATTTATGACTGAACAACAAAGTTTTGCTCAAGTCCAAGCATTAACGGTTGAAGATAATAAACAAGGTTGGTTTCAATTAGAACAAGCTCAAGAGATTAAATTAGCTGATTTAGACGTTATTTTAATGCGTAAAGATCCGCCGTTTGATATGGAATATATTTACACCACTTATTTATTAGAAGTGGCAGAAAAACAAGGCACTTTAATTATTAATAAACCGCAAAGTATTCGAGATTGTAATGAAAAATTATTTACTTTGGCTTTTCCACAATGCTGCCCGCCTTTATTAGTCACTAGAGAACAATCCCGCCTCCTCGATTTTATTAAACAACATCAAGATTGTATTTTAAAACCTTTAGATGGCATGGGTGGCGCCTCCATTTTTCGAGTTCAAGATAAAGATCCCAATAATCGAGTTATTATTGAAACTTTAACCCAATATCAAACAAAAACCATTATGGCACAACGTTATATTGCTGAAATAAAGGCGGGTGACAAGCGGATTTTAATGGTTAATGGTAAACCAATTCCTTATGCTTTAGCTCGTATTCCCAGTGCACAAGATCATCGAGGCAATTTAGCCGCAGGCGGGAAGGGCAGAGGACAACCTTTAACCAAGCGAGATTATTGGATTGCTGAACAAGTGGGGGCAGAATTAAAAAGGCGGGGATTATTTTTTGTTGGACTAGATGTGATTGGGGATTATTTAACTGAAATTAATGTCACAAGCCCCACTTGTATTCGAGAATTAGACCAACAATTTAATTTAAATATCAGTGGGGTTTTATTTGATAGCATTGAAAAACACCTTGATTTAAATTAATTTTAAAAAAAGCATAAAAAAAACTTGAATAAATTAATTTAAACGATTAATATGCGCTCTCGCATCCAAGTTAGATATTTTATTTAACTTTGCCCGGGTGGCGAAATTGGTAGACGCAGCGGACTTAAAATCCGCCGGTTATTGCAACCGTGCCGGTTCAAGTCCGGCCCCGGGCACCATACTTAAAACCTTGTTAATTATCAATTAACAGGGTTTTTTTGTTTTATGTGGGTTCACAATAATGTGAAAATCAATTAAATATTAAATACATTTCAAATATCATGCTCCTAGAATTCCGCATTAAAAACTTTAAATCATTTAGGGATGAGATTGTTTTTAGTTTAAATGCTAATAAAGATAAAACCAATAAACAAACTCATTTATTGGCAACACAAATTAAATCATTACCTTTTGTTGTTGCAAGTGCAGCAATTTATGGTGCAAATGCCAGTGGTAAATCAAATCTAATTGAAGCACTGTTATTTTTTAAAGGCATGGTATCGCAATCAGCTTTAATTTCTCCTAATGAAATATTTAATTTAAAACCATTTGCACTTGAACCTAAAGCAAAAGAATCAGCCACTGAATTTGAAATTACTTTTTTAATGGATGGGGTGCGTTATCAATATGGTTTTGCAATGACATCAACGCAAATTATTGAAGAATGGTTATATGTTTATAAATCAGCTAAACCACAGCAATGGTTTTATCGTCAAATGGATCAAAAAAACCAACAAACTAGTTTTAAATTTAGTAGTTATTTGTCAGGACAAAAACAAGTTTGGCAAACGGCTACAAAAGAGAATGCTTTATTTTTATCGACGGCTGTTTTATTAAATAGTGAGCAATTAACCCGTGTTTTTAATTGGATTACTCAATCATTGGTCTTTTTTGACACCCAAAGTATGCCATCAAATACTTTTTCAACCCAAATGCTAACTGATGCAGAAACCAAGCAAGATATCGTACATTTTTTAAATACGGCAGATATTAGTATTGATGATTTAACCGCTAAGCAAGAAAAAGGGGTAAGACAAAGAGTTGAAATTGATCCTTTAACGGGGGATGCTAAAACATCACGTCAAGAAGTTGAGCGATTAAAACCTCTTTTTCATCATAAAAGCGAAGCAGGGTCGGCAATTTTTGAATTATCTGAAGAATCTCTAGGTACCCAGCGATTATTTGCCCTTGCGGGACCTATTTTAGATATTTTAAAAAAAGGACGAGTGCTTATTTTTGATGAACTAGACAGTAGCTTTCATACTTTATTGGCTAAACGATTGGTTGAACTTTTTCATTCTCAAGCCAATCAACACGCATCACAGTTGATTTTTACAACCCATGATACAGCATTATTACATGATGATTTATTAAGGCGGGATCAAGTTTGGTTTATTGAAAAAAATAAACAACAAGTAAGCCATTTATATCCACTGACTGATTTTAGCCCAAGAAAAAAAGAAAGTATTGAGCGGGGTTATATGCTTGGACGTTATGGAGCTGTGCCTTTTTTTCAAGATTTATTGAATTAAATAAATGATAGATAATTCTCCTCGTATTCGTCAAGCCAAAAAACTAGCTCGCAAACAAGGTAAACGATTACCTGCTCAGCGTATTTTAATTGTCTCAGAAGGTACAAAAACAGAACCTCATTATTTTGAAGATATTCGTATCACTGAGCGTTTACCGACATTAAATGTCAAGGTATTACACAGTAATCATAAAACAGAATCTCAACAAGTTGTATCTCATGCAGAAAAACTTTTTATAAAAGGTGATGAGGATAAAAAAATAAAACCTCGAAGTTTTGAAAAAGTTTATGCTATTTTTGATCGTGATAGTCATTTAAGTTACTATCAAGCGTTAGAAAAAGCCAAAGCCATTAATCAACAAAAGTTAAGAAATGATGAAGGTAAAGCAATTACTTTTGAGGCAATTGTTTCAGTACCTTGTTTTGAACTTTGGTTGTTACTCCACTTTGAACAGTGCCTTACTCCTTTACACCGCGATGATGCTCTTGAAAAGGTTAAAAATTATTTAAAAAATTATGAAAAAGGTCAAAGTGGCTATTATCAAGCAACAAAAGATTATTTAGAAACAGCTAATGCTCATGCTAAAATTTTGGAAGAACAATATGATGCTTGGGATGGCGTGAATTCTTATACTAACATTCATCAATTAGTTGATCGGTTAATCCACTTGAAACCATAATTAATCTATTTTCTTTTTTCACAATGTTTAATCAACCCGACTCGGCAATTTTAAAATAAATCCTGCGCCGCCTAAATTACTTTTAAATCCATATAATTCACCATGATGCCATTCTGCTATTTTTCTTGAAATAGCAAGCCCTAAACCATAACCACCTGATTGTCGATTGCGACTGGGATCCAAACGCGCAAAAGGTTCAAAGATATGTTCTAGATCGGCTTCTTTAATTCCAATACCATCATCTTCTATTAGCCAAATAGTTTGCTCGTCTTTATGTAAGATGCTAATTTTTATTTCACTTTTAGCATAACGTAAAGCATTGCCTATTAAATTAATTAAAAGTCGTTGAATATAATGATTATCAGCAATAAATTGTTCTAGTTGAATAGAAAAATGGAGTTTTATTTCCATATTTTTACCATCTAAATCTGCTTGTAATTTTTGAATAATTTCTTTGGTTTGAATTATTTCAATATTTAAATCAGGTGTTTCAGAATCTAGTTTTGCATAGGTTAATATTTCATCAACTAAATTATTGAGTTCGGTTAAATCATGTTGCATACTTTGAATGCGTTCACTGCGTCGTTCCGCTTTTTCTTCCATATCAATTAATTCTAATCTAAATCTTAATCTTGAAATGGGCGTTCTTAATTCATGGGAAACAGAATGGGTTAATTCTCGTTGATTATTTAATAAACTATGCAGTCGGCAAGACATATTATTAATATGAGTGGCTAAACGGGTCAGATCATCGTTACCTTTGATTTGCTTTAAATCTATTTTTTGATTATTAATGCCAATTCGATCAATAGATTGAATTAAAAAATTAAAACGCTTTTCTAAAGGGCGTAACATTAAATAACCCATTAAAGTAATCATTAATATGGCACTAAAGCCAAAAATAATAAGTAAGGAAGGTGGATACCAAATAAATAAAGGAATGTCTCCTAAAACTAAAACATCTCCTGTTTTTCCATAGGGGGCAAATACTTTAAGATAAGGATCATTGGAAGTGCTGGCTTCAATTAAAGTAAAAATGTCTCCGCTGTTTAAACGTCTGGTTTGAGCAGCGGTTAATTTTAATTCATTGCGGGTTTTTCGAGCAATGGGATATCCAAAACGAGCTTGTAATTTTTTTAATGCACCACTGCGTTCACCTTTTTTATAGCGTCCCAATTCATTTAAAATTAATAAGGCGGTAACTCGTCCTAAAGCTTCATCAATTTCATTAATATCGGCTTGAATAAAACGTTGCGATTGATCATTTAATTGATGCCATGTTTTGATTTGATGATCAAAAAGACTGGATTGAACATAGAATGCTTGATTTTTGGCAGGTACTTTATCAGCGGATACTAATTGGACTTTCATATCTGTTAGGCGTTGAATAACGCCTAACCAGCGTTGTTGTTTTTTATCTTGATGGCGAGAAACTCCCTCCGCAATCAGACTCATTGTTCCTTTTGCGGTTTGATTCATATAATTTTCTAGACGAATTTTATTAATGACTTGTAAATAAATAAAACCCAATAAACACATTAAAATAATAATGCCCAAAAATTCAATATAAATTTTAATAAAGATGCTTTTCATTTTGTTATTAAGATCTAAGGTGTGTAAAAAAATAAGTATAAATTCAATGTTCTATTATACTTTATTAATCTTTAACTAAAAGCACCCTTATTTTATTAATCTTAGTTTTAAAAAATATAATATTTATCATTATGTCAGATAATAACCAAAATAAAATCAACGAATTTGATATTTCAGGACAAATTTGTGTCACCAATATGCAGGATGTGGCAAATGAAGTCATGCGTTTATTGGCGATTGCTTATCCCAATCAAAATTTTGCCGCTTTAGGGCAAGCTTTTCAAGATTTTGAATTGCTTTATGATGGACGTTATAAAAGATTTCGAAGTTGTGAAACGCTGTATCATGATAAACAACATACCCTTGATATGACCTTAACAATGGCGCGGATTTTAGTTAGTCACCATGAAGCGTCACAACCTTTTGAGCAATTAGGCGCGGCGCGGGCAGAATTAGGCTTAATTACGGCACTTTTTCATGACGCAGGTTATATTCGTCATCGTAATGATTGGCAACATAAAAATGGCGCAGAATATACTCAAATCCATGTCACTCGCAGCGGTAATTTTTTAGCTGATTATTTGCCCACCATTGGACGAGATAATGATGTTGATGTGGCACGGATTTTAGTGCATTTTACAGGATATGAATTGGATCCCCGTACATTATTGACTTCAGATGCTAAAAATAGAGTGATGGGATATGCTTTGGGAAGCGCAGATCTCATTGCTCAAATGGCAGATCGGTGTTATTTAGAAAAATGTTTAGAACGGCTTTATCCTGAATTTGTGGTGGGTGGGTTAGCTCAAATAAAACAAGCCGATGGTTCGCCGCTTTATCATTCAAAATATGATTTAATTCGTAAAACCCCCGCTTTTGCAGAAGGTGAGTGTGCCAGACGACTCGATGGCATTTTTGGCAGTATTCATGAATATATGAGAAATTTATTTGATGGACGTAATCTTTATATGGAATCTATTGATATTCATGTGAAACATGCTAAAAAAATCAGTCATTCAAATGATTTTTCCTCCTTAAGACGTATTTTACCCGAAACGGCAGGAACTGATGATTTTCCTAATTTAGAAAATTATTTAGAGGGTAAAGAATCCATTGAGGAAAAAGATGATTTTAAACCTTATCGGTAGTAATAATTTATGACAAAGAAACAATTATTTTTCTTTTTTGCTTTTGATCTTTTAATAATGGGGTTGCTATTGGGTTATTTTTTTTATCCTGAAGAATTAAAATTAACTCCTGAAAAAACAGTGGTTGTTAAAGAAACCTCTGTTATTAATAAGCCTGAAGAATCAATTCAATTAATACAACAAAGGGAAAATAAAAGAAATAATTTAACAAATGAGTTAAGTGAGTTAGAAACTTGCCAAGAAAATGACCGTTGCAATTTTGCGGATACAGATCCAAAAGCCGTTTATTTTGCGGTCTCGGATGCGATTAAAACAAAATTAAGGCATTTTAAAGAGCAAGCTGACAGTGAAGCCATTCGTTTAATGGGATTGCGATTTATTACTTTTGATAATGATGAAGTTCGTCTTGCCGCTTTGGATTTAATTGCTTCTCAACCCCCTAAAGCAGATAATATTCCCAATCTGATTAAAGGCATCAAATGGAGTACTGATCCAAGTGTTTTTAAAGCAGGAATTATGGAGTTTTCTCGTTATCCTCAACAAAACGCAGAAATAACCCAATTTTTATTAGAGACGATTCAATCAGGGGCGATTTTTGTTAAACGAGAAGTCGCTAAACAAATTTTACCGTTATTAAATCCAGATAATATTCAACAATTTGAGCAATTATTATTAACCTTACCCGCTAAAAATACCACCACCCAAAATCTAAAAAATACATTATTAGAATATCAAGAAAGTAACAGCCATTGATATTCCACTTCATTTCATATAGGATGCGGGCTTGCAAATCGTGCAAACAATTTTGGAGAGATGGCCGAGTGGCTTAAGGCGCACGCCTGGAAAGTGTGTATATGGCAACGTATCGAGGGTTCAAATCCCTCTCTCTCCGCCAATTTAGTTTAACCCTCATGACCTTTATTCAAACTTTATCTAAAATCCTTCCTAAAAATCTATTAATTACAGGCAAAGAAGATTGTGCGCCTTTTGAATGTGATGGATTATCTGCTTATCGCCAAAAACCACTCGTTGTTGTTTTACCTGAAACGATTAAACAAATTAAACAAATTTTAAAAGTTTGTCGGGGTTTTAAAGTGCCTGTCGTTACTCGCGGGGCGGGAACAGGACTAGCAGGCGGGGCTTTACCTTTAGAAAATAGTTTGGTGTTAGGATTATCAAAACTCAATCAAATTTTAGAAATTGATCCATTACGTCAAATAGCTCGTGTTCAACCAGGGGTTCGTAATCTAGCCATTAGTGAGGCAGTGGCTCAATATGGTTTATATTATGCACCTGACCCATCATCTCAAATAGCCTGTTCGATTGGTGGCAATGTGGCGGAAAACTCGGGCGGTGTGCATTGTTTAAAATATGGTTTAACCGTGCATAATGTGCAAGCAATTACGGTGCTAAATGCTTTAGGCGAGACGGTTACTTTTGATTATCGGGATGAAGGCATTGATTTACTGGCTTTATTAAATGGATCAGAAGGCTTACTAGGTATTATTATTGAAATTACTTTAAAACTACGTCCGCAAGTTGCTAAAGCACAAGTGATTATGGCGGGTTTTGATCAAGTTGAAATGGCGGCTAAAGCGGTTAGTGAGGTATTGCGACAAGGCATTATTCCTGCGGGCATGGAAATGATGGATCATTTTGCCATTAAAGCGGCAGAAGATTTTGCCAAAGCGGGTTATCCAACCAGTGCTCAAGCCTTAATTTTATGTGAAATTGATGGAGATGAACGGCAAGTTAAACAAGGTATTGAACAAGTTTTAACTATTTTTAAAGCCGCTCAAGCCAGTGTTTTAAAAGTGTCTCAAAATGAAGCCGAAAGATTAAATTTATGGAAAGGGCGGAAATCAGCTTTTCCTGCCGTTGGGCGTTTATCCCCTGATTATTATTGTATGGATGGCACCATTCCCCGCCATCAACTCGCCTTTGTTTTGGCTGAAATTGCCCGCCTTTCTAAAAAATATCATCTTGCCGTTGCCAATGTCTTTCATGCGGGGGATGGTAATTTACATCCATTGATTTTATATGATGCAAACCAAGGAGAATTAGAAAAGGCGGAAGCTTTTGGTGCTGAAATTTTATCTTTAAGTTTAAAAGTTGGCGGAACTATTACAGGTGAACATGGCGTTGGTATTGAAAAACTCGGCGGCATGTGTGAACAATTTAGTGAAGCTGAGCTAGCAACTTTTCATGCCATTAAAGCCGTTTTTGATAAAAGTGAATTATTAAATCCTGGTAAGGCGATTCCAACATTACATCGTTGTGCCGAATTAGGACAAATGCATGTCCATCATAATCAACTTCCTTTTCCCCATATTGAGCGTTTTTAATGACTGAAAAAATTATTCCTCGTAATATTTATTTACAAAAAGCTCAACATCAAGTTGAAATTGAATTTTCTAATGGTAAAAATTATACCTATCCTTTTGAATTATTACGAGTTTTTTCACCTTCTGCCGAAGTTCGAGGGCATTGGGGGCAGGGCGCTAAATTACAAGTTGAAAAACAGGATGTTGAAATTACCGATATTAAACAGGTGGGACAATATGCCATCAAATTTTTTTATGATGATGGTCATCATTCAGGAATTTATGATTGGGCTTATTTATATGATTTGGGTCGTAAACAAGCCCTTTATTGGAATGATTATTTACAACGATTGAATAATGCAGGATTAAAACCCATCCCCGCCCTTTGGAAAAAATAAATTAGGTTTGATCTATATCAATGAGCGTCTATACTGAGTTATATGACGTTTATAATAATCAGAAAATAACGAGGAATACAAAATGGCGGCGGGTACAGTTAAGTGGTTTAATAGTTCTAAAGGTTATGGATTCATTTCTCCCGCTGATGGGAGTGAAGATATTTTTGCACACTTTTCAGAGATAGAAATGGAGGGATATAAAGCCCTTAAAGAAGGTCAAAATGTTGAATTTGAAGTGGCAGAAGGTCAAAAAGGCAAACATGCGGAAAAAATAAGACCCGCTGATTAGTTTTTTTTTATGACAACCCTTGTTTTATTTAATAAACCTTATGGGGTTTTAAGCCAGTTTACGGATGCGGATAATCGTCAAACACTGGCAGATTTTATTCAATTAAAAAATATCTATCCCGCAGGACGTTTAGATAAAGACAGCGAAGGTTTGTTGTTATTAACCGATAATGGCAAGCTGCAACAACAAATTAGTAACCCCAAACATCAACATTGGAAAACCTATTGGGTTCAGGTTGAAGGAACGCCCAGCTCAAACGATTTAATACCATTACAACAAGGCATTTTACTTAAAGATGGTCAAACTCGCCCCGCCCGTGTTAAAAAAATTCCCGCGCCTACTGTTTGGCAACGCGATCCCCCGATTAGAGTCCGTCAAAATATCGCTGATTGTTGGCTTGAAATTCAAATTTGCGAAGGCAAAAATCGCCAAGTTCGACGCATGACTGCAAAAATAGGATTTCCAACATTACGCTTAATTCGAGTCCAAGTTTGGAAATGGCAATTACAAGATTTACCTTTAGGAGAATTTAAAGTTTTACGGCTTAATTGATGCATAGAAAAATGCTATTATGGCGTGATTTAAATTAATTAAGAGGAGTAAAATAATGACCGCAGATGAAATGAAACGCTTAGCGGCAGAAGAAGCATTAAAATACTTACCTGATTCAGGTATTATTGGGGTTGGCACGGGTTCTACCGTAAATCATTTTATTGATGTTTTTGCCGCCGTTAAACATAAATATGAAGGGGCTGTTTCAAGTTCCGAAGCCTCAACTGAACGAATGAAAGCGTTAGGTATTCGTGTCTTAGATTTAAATCAAACAGGTGGCTTAGAAGTTTATGTGGATGGCGCAGATGAATCAAATAAACAACTTCACCTGATTAAAGGCGGGGGCGGGGCGCTAACTCGGGAAAAAATTATTGCAGGGGCTAGTAAAAAATTTGTTTGTATTGCGGATGAATCAAAATTAGTCGATGTTATGGGGGAATTTCCGCTTCCTGTTGAAGTGATTCCCATGGCGCGGAGTTTTGTGGCAAGAGAAATTGTTAAATTAGGCGGCACGCCTGTTTGGCGGGAAGATTTTATTACTGATAATGGTTGTTTAATTTTAGATGTTCAAAATTTACAAATTATGGAACCTGTTAAATTAGAAGATCAATTAAATGCCATTGCGGGGGTTGTGACTGTCGGAATTTTTGGTCGTCGTCCTGCTGATGTTTTAATTTTAGGCACACAAAACGGTGCTAAAGTCATTAATCCGAGCGCATAAAATGTCAAAAGAAAAAATAAAGAAAGTCGTCCTTGCTTATTCTGGTGGTTTAGATACTTCCATTATTTTGAAATGGTTACAAGATGAATATCAATGTGAAGTGGTGACTTTTACCGCTGATATTGGACAAGGCGAAGAAGTAGAACCTGCCCGCATCAAAGCAGAAGCGGCGGGAATTAAAGAAATTTATATTGATGATTTAACAGAAGAATTTGTGCGGGATTATGTTTTCCCCATGTTTCGAGCGAATGCGGTTTATGAAGGGGAATATTTATTAGGCACTTCCATTGCCCGCCCTTTAATTGCCAAACGGTTAGTTGAAATTGCCCAAGAAACAGGCGCCCAAGCCATTTCACATGGCGCAACAGGCAAAGGCAATGATCAAGTACGATTTGAGTTAGGTGCTTATGCTTTAATGCCTGATGTTAAAATTATTGCGCCGTGGCGGGAATGGGATTTACTGTCGCGTGAAAAATTAATGAATTATGCCGCTGAACATGGCATTGAAGTTGAAATGAAGCGGGAAGGTAAAAAATCGCCTTATTCAATGGATGCGAATTTATTACATATTTCTTATGAAGGGGATGATTTAGAAGATCCTTGGACAGAACCCTCTGATGATATGTGGCGTTGGACTGTTTCACCTGAACAAGCACCTGATAAAGCCCGTTATTTAGAATTAACTTATAAAAACGGGGATATTATTGCCATTGATGGTGAAAATATGTCGCCTGCAACCATATTAAAAACGCTCAATCAAATTGGCGGAGAAAATGGTATTGGACGGGATGATATTGTAGAAAATCGCTTTGTAGGTATGAAATCTCGGGGTTGTTATGAAACACCTGGTGGGACGATTATGTTAAAAGCGCATCGCGCCATTGAATCTTTAACATTAGATCGAGAAGCCACTCATTTAAAAGATGAACTTATGCCAAAATATGCTAAATTAGTATATAACGGTTTTTGGTGGAGCCCTGAACGTCAAATGTTACAAGCGGCAATTGATCAAAGTCAGCACGTTGTTAATGGCATTGTTCGGTTAAAACTATATAAAGGGAATTTAATGGTGGTCGGACGGAAATCAGCAACAAATAGCTTATTTGATGAATCTATTGCCACTTTTGAAGATGACGGGGGAGCTTATGATCAAAAAGATGCGGAAGGATTTATTAAATTAAATGCTTTGCGCTTACGAGTTGCCGCAAAATTAAAATAACTTAAAAGGTCTTAATATGAAAAAAATAATAAATTCGCTTCTTTTAATATTTATATTATTAAATTCAAGCGCCTATGCCATTGGGATGGGAGATTTTATAAAAGTCAAATGGAAGGGTAATTATTATGATGCCCATATCATTGAAAAATCAGATGCTAATTTTAGAATCCATTATAAAGGCTATGATCATAGCTGGGATGAATGGATTACTTTAGAACGGGCTCGTATTAAAGTTTTATGGAAAAATAAATGGTATAAAGCCCGTGTTTTAGAATCTTCTGGAAGTCGGGTTAAGATCCATTATGATGGATATGGTAGTAATTGGGATGAATGGATTACATTGGATCGGGTTCGGAGTTATTGAATGTAGGAACCGACCATATACTATTCGGTGGTCGGTTTCGTTTCACTGCACCGACCTTATCTATTGTGGGAATTAGAATTTAATGTCTCGGAAGTCTCCAGTGAACAGTGTTCCACTAGCGAGATCTTGAAAACTTGGAGCAAATATAGATATATTACTTGCATTAGGTGAAATATCTTTAAATTTAAATTTGACTAATGTTGGAATCCCTGCAATAAGATCTTGAATTATTCTAAAATTTGAACTAGAACTAGAACTTATTCCAATATTAATTTCTGATACATTATAAGGATTTCCTAAATTATCAAATAATCGTGTTGATTTAAGTGAGCCACTGGTATCAACAGTAAGAAATATAGAAAGCTTACGATCTTTCCCACTCAAAGCCGTTATTTTCATTAAACAACTAATTTCATTACGTCCCGAACGCTTACACCCCATAAAATCCATTTTTATATCATCCTCTGTCCCTGTATTTATCGGCGTTGCAGAAATAGTATCTGGTTTATCAGTAAAACCAATGACTTTAAAAGTCCCTGTAGCAAAATCTAATTTAAGGGTTACATCATTAAAAAAAGTAGTTCCATCAACATCAACTTCTGGAATCACTAAAAAATTAGTACTTGGATTAAAAAGGCTAATAGCTGAACTTATCATGGGAAATAAAATTAATAAGTAGAAGGATTTTACAATAAAATTTTTCATTTTTTCTCGAATATAAAATTAGGGTTTATTTAAAATAATGGAATTTAGCACATTGATTTTTACAAATCAAGCGTCATCAGATTCGGAGTTATTAAATAATAATGTATTATGATACCTTGATAATCTGATATAACCTTTTTAATTCAGAAATAACCAAAGGCATATTAATACTAGAAATAAAATTTCCGCCATGAGCAATAGAGTTTCGTTCTTTATAATAATTAACAACTAAATTATAATCCTGACTTCCTCTTTCAATTAATAAAGCAAGGCGTTTCTTGAAAGGGATTTGATCTCTTGCGGAATTTGGCAATATATCCCAAGAAGCTCTTTGTTTCCAAGAATGTATGGAATTTTGTTTTTTGGTTATGAGAATTGCACTTTGTTGTCTTATGCAATCTTCTAAACGACTAAACATAAAAAGGAAATATGCTTGATCATTTAATTCTCGTTTACGTTGATATTTAGATTCTTTATGTATCCAGCCTCTACTTGCAGCTTTAAATTCAATAGATGAATATTCCTTATCAATCTCATTATATTGTTCTTCAAGCTCATCAAAAATACCCATAATATTATTTACACTAAATTTTTAATAAACTTTTCATCAAAATCGACACTTTCCTTTCTATTTTCAGGTGTATAAACCTTCCAAATTGATTCAGATGATTTTTCCGAAGTATCCACTAAAATATAGGCTCCATGTTTGGTAAGAATATCAATTCGCCCATTTGCACCAAGAACCCATAAACCAATAGGCTTAAAAGAATCAATGAGTTTCTTTTTATTTCTTATTTCTAAAACAGGTAAATTAACAGGTTGTACATTATATTCTTGCATTAATTCTTCATACATACTTACTTTTTTGGTTTCAGAAAACTCAATTTCTTTTATTGAACCCAATGTTTTTTTAACCGTAGAATATAAATTATTAACTCGTTGAATCCAGTCTTGAACTCTATTTTCTATATAAGGTTTATTGATTTCGTTCATTTATATTCACACATTCACTTAAAAATACAATTATATTTTAATCCCAAATTTTTTCAAATAAAAAAAACTAAATAACAAAAAGCCTAAAATCAATAACCAAGCAGGTGGTTCTGGAGTATGTTTTGGATGTTCAGAAAATAACTTAAACAAAGCCAGACAATATCTTAGGGCATGCGGAATTTTAAGTCTGTGGAGTTCACATGAGACTTGGAGAACATAGGTTGATTCATCATCGTAAAAGTTCCCACTGGTTCATATAAAATGTCCATCCTAATCCCAATAAGGCAACAATTAATAATAAAGGAAATTTTTTCATTTGTAATAATCTAAGGAATTTAATGTTAATTTATTATAGTCTTAAACCCACTTTTTTTAATATTTTTTTACTAAATAAAACATCATGCTGACGATAGTAAGGACTAAGCATGTCTTTAATTAACTCTACTTTTGTTAAAACTTCATCGCGTTTTTGTCCATGTACCATCGCAAATAAATTATAAGGCCATTGCGGTAAATGGCGGGGACGGTGATAACTATGGCTAACAAAATCAAGTTTTCCTATTTTTTCACCGATTTCATTAATTTGAGCGCTGGGAACATCCCAAACAGACATGCCATTGGCTTTAATCCCTAATTTATAGTGATTAGGAATCGCGCCAATACGGCGAATAATGCCTTGTTTTTGCATTTTTTGCATTTCATTTATAACCGCCTGTTCCGTTTGTTGTATTTGTTCAGCAATTTGTTGATAGGGGCGGGAACAGATGGTAAAACCTTGTTGACTGGCTTTGATAATTTGGCGTTGTAAAGAGGTTAAAGGCGTGTTTGATTGAATAATTTTTTGATTTTTAAAAGAAAGCGTATTGGCTTGTCCTTGTGGGTTAATAAAAAATTTTAAACCAATATAATATTCTTGTAATTTAGGAAAGGGATAAACGGGATATTGAGTGACTTGGGCAATTTGTTTAAGTACACTTTGTTGTTGTGCTTTTTTTTCAGTTGATAAAACAAACCAAAGATTAAAAAAGTGTTCTCGTTCGTAATTATGAGCCACTTCATTAAATTGATTGACTTGTTCAGCGACTCGTTCAAAATCAGCGGCGGGAATTTGCATGGCAACAAGACAAACATCCCCGCCCATTTGCTGACTATCATATAAAGCACCAAAACGGCTTAATAATCCCGTTTCAAGCAGTGCTTTAATGGTTTCAATCAGAGTCACTTCCGTAACGCCCAACTCAGCCGCGACAGATGAGAATGGATGTTGAGTAATTGGGAAGCCACTCTGAAACTGGTTTATAAAGGTGCGTGCCAGTTCGGATATCATCCGATAGCAGCCTTTAACAAAGGAGGTGATTGATAATGGGCGCCGCGTTGTTTAAAACATTGTTTACTAAATAGAATTTCATGGTTTACTTGTTGGAGATGACAAGCATTAATCATTTTTTGGGTGTTTCTAATGACTTCTTGACGGCTTTGCCCATGAATCATGGTAAATAAATTATAACGCCAATGAGGTAGGCGGCGCGGACGTTGATAACATAAAGTGACATAATCAAAACGTCCCATACAATGTCCTAATTGTTCGACTTGGTTGTCTTCAATATCCCAAACAACCATGCCATTCGCTTTATAACCTAGTTTACGATGATGAACAATGACCCCAAAACGTTTAATTTTTTGTTTTTGCTGGAGGTGTTGAATAATATTTAATATTTGTTGTTCCGTTAAATTAAGTTCTTGGGCAATGGCTTGATAGGGGCGGGAAACCAAAGGAAGTCCTTGGGCTAACCAATCAATAATAACTTGTTCTTTTCTTTGTGATATTAATGCCATTGTAGTTTAAACCCCAAGTTAATATAGTAATCTTTGATCATGGGTAAGTTTAAAATGGGATAACCTGTTGTTTGGCTTATTTCGGTTAATACTTGATCAATTTTAGTTTGGTTGATTGCGGTTAAAACAAACCATAGATTATAAGCATGTTCCCGCTCATAGTTATGATTAACGGCTTTATAACTGGATACAATATCAGCAATCGTTTGTAGTTGTGCGGTTGGAATTGCCATAGCGGCAAGGGTGCTAACACCGACCGTATTGGCTTTAAATACAGCCCCAATTCGACTAATAACGCCAATTTGTTGAAGATGGTCTAGGCTATTAATAACCAATTTTTCACTGACGCCATAACGCTGTGCCATATCCGCATAAGGGGTTAATGAAGCGGGTAGATTTTGTTGATAGTCATTTAATAAATGTTTTTCTAAATTTGAGAAGGAGAGGGCACTTTTATTTTCTGGATTATACATTTTTATAATCCTATTTTATTGGCGCGATGTGTTAGAAAAATTCCGCTGGGGGCGGTTACTTTAAGTTTATTTTTAATTGCTTTGGTTTGGGTGTCATAAATAAGGACTTGATTACTATCTCGAGCAGAAATCCAAACTTCTTCACCTCGGGGTTCAAATTCCATATGTAAGACGGCTTTACCAGGTTGTAAAGTATGGGTAATTTGTAGGCTTTCAATATCAATAATTTGTACAAAACCATTATCAGGATGGGCAAAATTAACCCAAATTTCCCGCCCATCAGGACGCGCCATAACAAAAATGGGTTGTCCTTTAACTTTAATCCGTCCTGCGGCTTGCCATGTTTCAGTATCAATGACTAATACTTGATGCAATCCAACGGCGGGAACAAAAGCATAACGTCCCGCCATTGTCCAACCTTCTAAATGCGGCATTTTATAAACAGGGAGTTTTTTCTCGCCTTTGCCATAATGAGGTAGAATGCGTTGAATGCCTTTTTCGGGATGCCATAAATTTAATTTTGCCATGCCATCTTCGCTAAATAAGCCCGCAAGGTAATAATGACCATCAGGACTAATTAACGCATCATAAGGATTTTTTCCTATATTTTTAAATTTTTGGATTTGAGGTTTTTTTGGATGGGTCATATCTGCAATCCAGATTTCTCCCGCATCCCAAAGGCTAAAAACAAAGCGATGTTGAGGCGCATCGACTAATCCAATGACTTTTGAACGTTGCTTATTATTGCCATAAAAGGCGGGGATATCGGCGATTAATTCAAGGGTTTGACTATTAAAAATTTTAACTCCACCAGGGGTGTAATTTGAAACGGCAATTAATTGACCATCTTGAGAAATGGCGCCTCCAATACTATTACCTGATTGAATAATTCGTTTAACAATTTTTTGTTGTAATAGATCAATTTTAGTTAAGCCGCCATCTCGCCCAAAAATATAACCAAATTGTCCGTCTCGTGAATAAACAATGGAAGCATGAGAAAGATCGCCTAAACCTTTAATTTGGGCAAGGGCAGTATTATGGGTTGTTTCTATAATTTGAACACTGCCTGTGGTGCGTTCAATAATTAAACCGAGATCTCCCGTACCCCGAGCAAAAGCAAACAGCGGCAGGGATATTAACAAAAGAAGGTAAATTAATTTCATGGTTTTAGTCCTTGTTTTAGAGTTTCAGCTAAAAATTGAGCTTCTTGTTCGCTTAATAAAGATCGCCAAGGCGGCATAGCAGTTCCCGCCCGTCCATTTAATATGGTATTTTTTATAAATTGAATGTTTTTATGTTGTAAAGATAACGGTAATAAAGCAGGTCCTAACCCGCCTTTTAAGGTATAACCATGACAGGAGCCACAATCATTTTTAAGTAAATGAATTAAAGTTTGTTTTTGTTCAGTCGATAAAGATTCTGTTGCTAAAGCAACGGGGTTTATTAATAAAAAAGAAAGTAAAAAAAATAATATTTTCATAAGTAACAAATAGTTTAAGTTACGAGGTTATCCCCCGTAACAAACAATAGTATTTTTAGTAAATATCGTGTTGGGTGTTATAGAGATTAAATTTGCCAGTAGGTGTGATAAGACGTTTATCACGGATGACTGTTTTCAATTTCAATGTTTTATCATCAACAACAACAATGGCAGAGGTTTCTTTAGCTCCATTCCAAACAGAAAACCAAACTTCATTACCTGCACGGTTATATTCAGGTTGTACAACACGTTGTACGCCTTTACCTAAATTTGCCCATTTTGCAATCGGTAATACTTTATAAGGTTTATCAAGATGTCGAATATCAAAAACAGCGATAGACTGGCTAACTGCTGTTGATGGATTTAATGCGGTATCAACATATAAATGATGTGATTTAGGATGGGTTTTAATAAATAAAGAACCACCACCTTGACCTTTTAAAGTCCGTACCACTGTCCAAGCTTTACTTTTATGGTTAATTGGATCTGTTCCGATTAAAGAAATAGTGCCATCACCTAAATGACTGGTTGCCCAAACAGGTCCATTTTGTGGATCAATAAAGTTAGCGCCCCGACCTGGATGCGGAATTTTACCCACTTCAACTAAAGCGGTTAATTTATCTTCTTTAGAATCAATAACGGCAATCTTATTAGATTTATTCGCAGCAGACATAAAGTAGCGTTCAGTGGAATCCCAACCGCCATCATGTAAGTATCTTGCCGCTCCAATAGAGGTAATTTTTAGATTATCAATATCTGAATAATCCACCATTAAGACTTTACCTGTTTCTTTCACATTCACAATAAATTCTGGATGTTCATGAGAAGCAACAATGGCCGCAACACGGGGTTCTGGATGATATTCTTGAGTATCAACGGTCATACCGCGAGTCGCAACAATTTTCTTAGGTTCTAACGTATCGCCATCCATAATAACGAATTGAGGCGGCCAATAAGCACCCGCAATGGCATATTTATCTTCGTAACCTTTATATTTAGAAGTTTCAACAGAACGTGCTTCCATTCCAATTTTAATTTCAGCAACAATACTCGGTTCTCTCATCCATAAATCAATTAAATCAATTTTAGCATCCCGCCCAATAACAAAAAGATAACGTCCTGAAGCGGAGATACGAGAAATATGAACCGCATAACCTGTTTCAATGGTTTTAATTATTTTATAAGTATTACCATCAATTAAGGCAATTTTGCCATCGTCCCGAAGCGTGACGGAGAAAATATTAGATAAATCTAAATTATTCATTTTCCGTTTTGGACGATTCTGAGGCGCCACAATTAAACGCCAAGAATCTTTCATTTCTTTCATGCCAAATTCAGGCGGCTGGGGCGGCTCATGTTGTAAATAACGTGCCATTAAATCAATTTCATCTTTACTCATAATGCCAGTGGTTCCCCAAGCAGGCATACCTGCAGGAGATCCATAAGTAATAAAAGTTTTAAGATAAGCAACCCCGCGTTTACGGGTAATATCTGTTGTTAAAGGTTTACCAGTGGCTCCTTTACGTAAAACACCATGACAACCTGCACAGCGTTCAAAAAATATTTGTTTACCTTTGGCAAACTCTGCTTTGGTCATTTTAGGACCATCACTGGTAATTAAATCTTTGGTGTTATTGGGGTTAATGCCACTCGCAGCACCTTTATATTTACTTTCGGCATCGGCACTTACGGCATTGACCGCAAAAGCTAACGCAGAAATAACGAGTGTTTTACCTATTAAACTCGGGGACATCATATTTCTCCTGAACTAAAATAATGGTTTTTTTATCATCGCGGCTGATAACCGATTTTAGAGCAAGGATTAAGGAGATGAACTTGACTAAGGTCAACTCGAATTAATTTTTTACAAAAACTTTTCTTCTTCCAAAGCCTTAATGCGATCTTCTAAAGGCGGATGAGTACTAAATAAACCACTAACATAACCAGAAATACCAAAAGCTGCCATATCATCAGCTAAAGGCTCAGAATTACCCGTTTGTAATCGTTTTAATGCGGCAATCATATTGGCAGTTCCTGATAATTTTGCCGCTCCCGCATCTGCATAATATTCCCGCCAACGTGAAAACCACAGGGTAATAAGGCTGGCAATAATTCCTAAAACCATTTGAGCAGCCATATAACTCATATAATAACCCGCTCCAAAACCTCGTTTATTTTTAAGAATCACTCGATCAACAAAATAACCAATTATTTTGGCAAAGAAAATAACAAAGGTATTAACAACCCCTTGTACTAAAGCAAGCGTAACCATATCACCATTGGCAATATGGCTAATTTCATGGGCTAATACGGCTTCAACTTCGGATTGTGTCATATTATCCAGTAATCCCGTACTTACTGCGACAAGAGCGGCATTTTTATTCCAACCTGTCGCAAAGGCATTTGGGCTAGAATTATTAAAATAACCCACTTCAGGCATGTCAAGTTGTGCCATTTCGGCTAATTTTTCAACGGTATGATAAAGCCAATATTCATTTTCTGTTTCTGGTGTGACAATAAGCTGGACCCCCATTGAACGTTTTGCCATCCATTTTGAACTAAATAATGAAATAACCGATCCCGCCATCCCCATAACGGCGGACATAATTAATAAAGCATTGAGATTTAAATTAATTCCATTATTAAGAAAGAGTTGATCTAAATCAAATAAACTAAAAATAAGGCTGACCATCACCATAATGCCTAAATTAGCAAGAATAAATAAGATAATACGCATCAAGTCTCTTTCTCCAAATAAATATAGGTTATACTTGCAGGTATAATAACATCTGTACTCATACAAGGATTACTTTTCATAATTTTTAAAGTATAAATGACAATGACAACTCATAAGACATTAACACATCAAACTTTTCTTTCTGGAGAAGTCCTTTTTTTAAGTGGGGATGCGGCTGATTGCGCTTATATTATTGAATCTGGACATGTTCGTTTAACGGTTGATGATGATCCTTTTGAGCGTAATCAAGAAATTGCGATTGTCAGTGATGGGGATTTATTAGGTGAAATGGGGATTATTGATGACAGCCCTCGAAGTGCAACGGCAACGGCGATTACTGAAACCCAAGTCACCATTATTAGCCGTGAACAAATTCAAACTCGCTTGAAAAATGCTGACCCTATTTTGCGTTCTGTTATGGAGGTTATTTTATGGCGGTTACGGGATTTAGTCAGTCCCATTAAATCAGAAGCTCGTCCCAAACATGATGATATTAAAGCAATGACGGCAGAAGGCGTGGATAAAATGCGTTTTGAATCTGAATTACGTTATGCTATGAAAAATAATGATATTCAAATTGTTTATCAACCTTTAATGGATTTAAAAAATAATTATTGGGCGGGATTTGAAGCGCTCAGTCGTTGGACCCATCCCGATTTAGGTTTTGTTTCTCCTTTTAAATTTATTACTTTGGCAGAAGAAACGGAAATGATTGTACCTATGGGAATGAAAGCATTTGAAACCGCTTGTCAAAGTTTGGTTGCTTTTCAAAAACAACGGACGTTAATTCATCCTGAATTAGATCCTTTATTTATGAGTATTAATGTTTCGGCTCGTCAATTAACCTCTAAACGATTTTTACCTGGTATTAAAGAATCCATTGAACGCCATCAAATTAATCCAAAACATATTAAAGTCGAAATTACAGAAAGTTTGGTGGTTGATTATAATAAAGTAAAATCGGGTTTAGATGAGTGTCGGGCGATGGGATTTACTTTGTCATTAGATGATTTTGGAACAGGTTATTCAGGTTTTCAACATCTTCTAGAACTCGATTTTCATACCTTAAAAATTGATCAAGCTTTTACTATGTCTATGTTTAAAAATAGCCGCAGTCAAACCCTAATTCAAGTGGTCGTGGATATGGCAAAAAAACTATCAATGGAAATTGTCGCGGAAGGCATTGAAACAGAAAAAGACAGTAAATTATTAACTAAAATTGGGGTCGATTATGGGCAAGGTTATTTTTATGCCAAACCAATGCCCAAAGACAAAGCCCTTGAAGGTCTTAAATCAGGTTCTTAAATGATTAAAATAGGAAAGTTTAATACACTACGGGTCATTAAAAAAGTCCCCTTTGGTTTTTATTTAGATGGCGCGGATGAGGGTGAAATTTTATTGCCTAAAAAATACGCTTCAAAAGAATTAAAAATAGACGATGAAATCATGGTTTTTATTTATTATGATTCCGAAGATCGATTAGTTGCAACGACTGAAACACCGAAAGGAGAGGTAGATCAATGTGTGGCACTTAAAGTAATCGATGTTAATCGCACAGGCGTGTTTTTAGATTGGGGTTTGGCTAAAGATTTATTATTACCCAAAGATGAGCAAATTAGACGCTTAGAAGTGGGCGAAACCATTGCCGTTTTTATTTATCAGGATGAACAAAATCGCTTGGCTGCCAGTATGAAGCTACGAGATTTTATTACTGAAACCAGTCCTTATTTAAAACAAGATCAAACGGTTAATTTATTAATTACCAATAAAACCGAATTAGGTTATCGCGCTTTAATTGAAAATATGTGTTTAGGCATGCTTTATCATAATGAGATTTTTCAAACATTAGAGATTGGGGATCAAGTAACAGGTTATATTAAAGCCATTCGCACAGATGAAAAAATTGATTTATCTTTACAACGTCCTTCTAAAGAAACTCGAAGTGATTTAATGACCGAAATTTTAGCCCATTTAAAACAACAAGGCGGATGTTCGCAATTAACCGATAAAAGCACGCCTGAACAAATCAAAAAACAATTTAAAGTCAGTAAAGCGGCTTATAAAAAAGCCTTAGGACGACTTTATAAATTACAAAAAATTAAATTAAGCAAAACAGAGATTTGTATTAAAGACCAATGACCAATGACCATAAAAGAACCTCAAATTGAACAACGCTTTATTAATAAACTAATAGAACTAAAATATACTTATCGCCAAGACATTCGTACCCAAGAAGCCCTAGAAAATAACTTTAGACAAAAATTTGATGCTCTGAATCGGGACATTTGTTAAAACCTTAAACTCCCCGCAAATAATTGGCAATCAAAAAGATTTTGAACTATGGTTATTACCTAAACATGAGACTAAACGAATGCTATTATCAAAACAATTAGAAGGTTTATCTAATACTATTCCCATTTTATTTGTAGCAAAAATCTATTAATAAAGGAACACAAATAATGAGAGAGAGCAAAATAGAACAAGATCTAATCAATCAATTAGTTGATTTAAAATATACTTATCGATCTGATATTCGCAATAAAACCACATTAGAACAAAATTTTAGACAAAAATTTGAGGCGCTGAATAAAGTAAATCTAAGTGATTCAGAATTCAATCTTTTACAAGAACAAATAATTGAAGCCGATGTATTTAACGCTTCAAAGCGACTTAGAGCACGCAACACTTTTGAACGTACAGATGGCACACCCTTACAATACACCTTAATCAATATTAAAGATTGGTGTAAAAATGATTTTGAAGTTATTAACCAATTACGCATGAATACCGATCATAGTTATCATCGTTACGATGTAATTTTATTGATTAATGGAATCCCGATTGTACAAATTGAATTAAAATCGCTAGAAGTTAGCCCAAATAGGGCGATGCAACAAATTGTTGATTATAAAGCCGATCTGGGCAATGGATACAACGACTCGTTGCTCTGTTTTCTCCAACTTTTTATTGTTAGCAATAAAAAAATAACTTACTACTTTGCCAATAATAATCCTCAACACTTTAGTTTTAATGCAGAAGAACAATTTTTACCTGTCTATGAATTAGCCAATGAAAATAATAAAAAAATTACTGATTTAGGTGCTTTTACTGATATTTTTTTAGCTAAATGTACCTTAGGTGAAATGATCAGTCGCTATATGGTGTTAGTGGCAAGTGAGCAAAAAATATTAGTGATGCGACCTTATCAAATCTATGCCGTCAAAGCGATTGTTGATTGCATTCATCAAAATAGAGGAAATGGCTATATTTGGCATACCACGGGAAGCGGTAAAACACTTACTTCATTTAAAGCATCCACATTATTAAAAGATAATCCTGATATTGAAAAATGCTTATTTGTGGTTGATAGAAAAGATCTTGACCGCCAAACCCGTGAAGAATTTAATAAATTTCAAGCAAATTGTGTTGAAAAAAACACTAATACTGCGGCTTTAGTCAAACGTATGTTATCCACTGATTACGCAGATAAAGTGATTGTTACTACCATTCAAAAGCTGGGTTTAGCTTTGGATATTAATAATAAACATCATTACAAGGAAAAACTCCAAGTATTAAGTGATAAGCGAGTGGTTTTTATTTTTGATGAATGTCACCGCTCACAGTTTGGTGAAAACCATAAAGCAATTAAAACCTTTTTTCCCAAAGCGCAACTTTTTGGTTTTACGGGAACGCCTATTTTTGAACAGAATGCAACTTATAGAACCATTGAAGGCGAACAAGCCTCATACCAAACCACCGAAGATATTTTTCAAAAAGAACTACATGCCTACACTATTACTCATGCCATTGATGATAGAAATGTATTACGTTTCCATATTGGCTACTTTAAACTTGAGGGTGAGATAGATTTACATCAACAAGCAGTCGTCAAAGCAATTATAGACAAACACAACGCGGCAACCAATGAAAAACGTTTTAATGCCATATTGGCAACCGCGTCTATTAATGAAGCTATCCATTATTATGAACTCTTTAAAAAACAATCCTTAGATAGTATTAATATCGCTTGTGTATTTTCCCCGCCTGCCGAGGGCGATAAAGACATTCAACAAATACAAGAAGATTTACCTCAAGAAAAATTAGATAATCAAGAAGAACCCAATAAAAAGAAAGCCGCATTAATTAATATGATTGCGGACTACAATAAACAATACGGCACAAACCACCGCATTAATGACTTTGATTTATATTATCAAGATATACAAAAACGCATCAAAGACCAAAAATATTCCAACACCGATTATTCACATAATAATAAAATTGATATTATAATTGTGGTTGATATGTTATTAACAGGCTTTGATTCTAAATATCTTAATACATTGTATGTAGATAAAAACTTAAAACATCACGGTCTAATACAAGCCTTTTCCCGTACCAATCGTATTTTAAATGACACCAAACCTTATGGAAATATTTTAGTTTTTCGCCAGCAAGAAGAAGCGGTGAATGAAGCAATCGCTTTATTTTCGGGTGCAAAAGTGGATAATCCAAAAGAGATTTGGCTGGTTGATGCCGCCCCCATCGTGATTGAAGAGTATAAAGAAGCGGTGACAAATCTTACTCAATTTATGCAATCGAATGGGCTAGAATGTAAACCCGAAGAGGTACACAATTTGAAAGGGGATATTGCCCGAGCTGAATTTATTAATTTTTTTAAAGAAGTGCAACGATTTAAAATCCAGTTAGACCAATATACCGACCTAGAAACGGAACAGAACGAAACCATTGAAAAATTATTGCCTAAAGATAACTTGCGTTCTTTTAAAAGTATTTATTTAGATACGGCTAAACGCTTAAAGGCACAGCAAGATCAAAATAGCACGGATATTCTTGATGAAAAAGTAGAACAACTGGATTTTGAATTTGTCCTCTTCTCTTCTGCGATCATTGATTATGATTATATTATTGGGTTAATTGCTAAATATACCCAAAATCAACCCGCTAAAGAAAAGATGAGTAAAGCTCAATTGATTGATCTATTATGTGCCAGCGCCAATATGATGGATGAACGGGAAGATATTGTTGATTATATCAATGCTTTAGAAGTTAATAAAAGCTTGACTGAAAAAGAAATAAGAGCAGGTTATCAACAATTTAAAGATCTTAAATTTACAAATAAACTAGGTGACATTGCCCAAGATTTTGAATTGGAAGAAGAAAGCTTGAATGATTTTATTAATAAGATTTTAGAACGTATGATATTTGATGGCGAAAAATTAAGTGATTTATTGGCACCTTTGGAATTGAGTTGGAGAGAAAGAACTAAAAAGGAATTGGCGTTAATGGATATATTGGTACCATTATTGAATAAACAAGCCCAAGGGCGGGAAATATCGGGGTTAAGTGCTTATGAATAAGGGTGGAGTAGTGCCGAAGTTAAGGTTTTCGGAGTTTGGGGGGGAGTGGGAGATTAAACCTTTTAATGAAATTTATTCTTTTAAAATGACTAATTCTTTTTCCAGAGATAAATTAAATTATGATAAAGGTACAATAAAAAACATTCATTATGGTGATATACATACTAAATTTTCAATTCTATTTGATATAACAAAAGAAAGGGTCCCATACATAAATAATAATATATCACTTAATAATATTAATCTTGATAATTATTGCATTGAAGGAGATATGGTACTTGCAGATGCATCAGAAGACCTTGATGATATTGGTAAAAGCATTGAAATAATAAATTTAAACAATGAAAAATTACTTTCTGGATTACACACATTTTTAGCAAGACAAGTTGAACAAAAAATTATAATTGGTTTTGGGGGATATTTATTTAAATCCAATAGCATTAGAACTCAAATAAAAAGGGAAGCACAGGGCACAAAAGTATTGGGTATTTCAAAAGGTAGAACTTCTAATATAAAGATTTATTATCCTGAAAGTAAAAAAGAACAACAAAAAATAGCCCATTGCCTCTCTTCTCTTGATAATTTGATAAATGCAGAAACGACTAAACTCGATACCCTAAAAGTACATAAAAAAGGCTTACTTCAACAACTCTTTCCTGCCGAAGGTAAAACCTTACCACAATTGCGTTTTCCTGAATTTATAGGGGATCGAGCGTGGGAAAAAAATTTTTTAAGTAATATTGCCACTTTTTCCAAAGGAAAAGGAATTTCCAAATCTGATATAATTAATAATGGAAATAAACTTTGTATTAGATATGGTGAATTATATACTCGTTATAACGAAGTAATTAAAGATGTATTTTCAAAAACAAATTTACCAAAAGAACAACTTGTTTTTAGTCAGAAAAATGATGTCATTATTCCATCTTCAGGAGAAACTCAAGAAGATATCGCAACTGCGTCCTGTATTTTAGAAAATGGTATCGCATTAGGTGGTGATATAAATATTATTCGGTCAAATATAAATGGTATATTTTTATCATATTATCTAAATAATGCAAAGAAAATAGAAATTGCAAAAATAGCCCAAGGTAATACCATTGTACATTTATATTTAAGCCAATTAGAAAAATTAGAAATAGAAACTCCATCCCCCAAAGAAGAACAAAAAATAGCCCAATGCCTCACCTCCCTTGACGAACTAATCACCACCCAAACCCAAAAAATAGCCACCCTAAAAGAGCACAAAAAAGGTTTAATTCAGCAACTATTCCCAAATATTGATAAAGTAAATACATGAACAATGAAATAATACAAAAAATAGAACAAACTATTTTTAAGGAAAAAATCCTCAATAAACTTAACACTAACAAAAATAAATTGAGTGATGATAAGAATCAAGACTATAAAGATAAAATTAATGAAAGTTATCAATTTGATCATACAGAAAAAATATATACTTTAAACGAAGATTTAGATGACCCCACAATTAATGAAATTAAATATATTCTAAAAGTAATTGGTTTTATACCCTATGAATCAATTGAAGAATTAGCCTCATTTATTCGTGATTTAAATAAAAAATATGTTTTACTATTTGCCTATAATAGCACAGGAAAAACTCGTCTTTCTATGGCTTTTAAGGATATTGGCGCAAATGGTAACAATAGAGATACTCTTTATTTTAATGCTTTTACAGAAGATCTGTTTTCTTGGGATAATGATTTAGAAAATAATAGCGAACGAATTTTAAAATTAAATACAGAGTCTCAATTCTTTACAGGATTAAAGGAATTAGCGATGGAACATAAAATCCGCCCATTATTAAATAACTATGTCACTTTTGATTTTAAAATAGATTACGATGAGGGTTTTGTTAAATTTGAACGTGATGAATCACCTGATGATTATATAAAAATATCCAAAGGGGAAGAGAATATTTTTATATGGTGTTTTTTCCTTGCAATTGCAGAACTTGCTATTGATGAAGATGAAGCATATAGCTGGGTTAAATATCTTTATATTGATGATCCAATTTCATCATTAGATGATAATAATACCATTGCTGTAGCAAGCCGTTTAGCTCAAATGCTAAAAAAAGAAGGTAACGAGATAAAAACAGTGATTTCTTCACATCACGCCTTATTTTTTAATGTACTTTGTAATGAATTAAAGAAAGCACCTAAATATTTTCTAAGTAAAACAGAAGGGAATGAATACACCCTAAAAAATACATCAGATACGCCTTTTTTTCATCATGTTTCGTTAATTAAAGACTTACAACATGCTATTGAAACGGGAAATTTATATACTTATCATTTCAATATTTTAAGGAGCATATTAGAGAAAACGGCAACTTTTCATGGTTTTAAGAATTTTTCTGCTTGCATAAAGCAAGATACTGATGATGAAGACAGCATGATATATAAGCGAATAATTGATATTATGTGTCATGGCAATTATTCATTATATGATCCAATAGAAATGATCCCCGAAAATAAAGCACATTTTAAAAAGATATTTCAAGGGTTTATGGATAACTACCATTTCAATCCTGAAATATTCCCCGAGTGACATTCATCATTTCCCAAATAAAAAAGATAATATTATGACAACAAACCAACAAGCAGAACTCGGCAAAACCCTTTGGAATATCGCTAATGAACTAAGAGGTGCGATGAATGCCGATGATTTTCGGGATTACATGCTATCTTTTCTTTTTTTACGTTATTTATCAGATAACTATGAAACATCTGTAAAAAGAGAACTAGGAACTGATTATCCAAGCTTAGAAAAAGATGATTATCAAACGCCTTTATCCGTTTGGTACGCCAATAATACAGAAGATATTGAAAAATTTGAAAAGCAGATGCGGAAAAAAGTGCATTATGTAATCAAACCTAATTTTTTATGGTATAGCATTGCAGAATTGGCGCGAACTCAAGACGAACATTTGTTAATGACGTTACAAAAAGGTTTTAAGTATATCGAAAATGATTCTTTTGAAAGCACTTTTAAAGGGCTGTTTTCGGAGATTAATCTGGATTCTGAAAAGTTGGGAAAAAACTATGAAACCCGCAATAAAAAACTTTGTACCATTATCACTAAAATTGCCGAAGGGATTTTAGGGTTTTCAAGTGATAGCGATACCCTCGGCGATGCGTATGAATATTTAATTGGGCAGTTTGCCGCAGGTTCGGGGAAAAAAGCGGGAGAGTTTTATACTCCACAACAACTTTCCAGTATTCTCTCTGAAATTGTTGTTTTAGACAGTCAAGACCCTAAGACGGGTAAAAAGAAAAAACTCAATAAAGTTTTTGACTTTGCTTGTGGTTCGGGTTCTCTATTATTGAATGTACGTAAACAATTGGGTAAAGAGGGGATTGCTAAGATATTTGGACAGGAAAAAAATATTACTACTTATAACTTAGCTCGTATGAATATGCTTTTACATGGCGTTAAAGATTCAGAATTTGAAATTTATCATGGGGATTCTTTGCTGAATGATTGGGAACTATTAAATGAAATGAACCCCGCTAAAAAAATGGTGTTTGATGCCATAGTCGCAAATCCCCCGTTTAGTTTACGTTGGGATTCATCAAAGGAAATAGCAGAAGATTTTCGTTTTAAAGATCATGGTTTAGCACCAAAATCAGCTGCGGACTTTGCTTTTTTATTACATGGTTTTAATTTTTTAAGCGATGAAGGAACAATGGCGATTATTTTACCACATGGCGTGCTATTCAGAGGCGGGGCGGAACAACGTATTAGAACAAAATTATTACAAGATGGCAATATTGATACGGTGATTGGTTTACCATCAAAACTATTTTTTTCAACAGGCATCCCCGTTTGTATTTTGGTCTTAAAAAAATGTAAAAAGCCTGATGATGTGCTTTTTATTAATGCCAGTGAATATTTTGAAAAAGGCAAACGTCAAAACCATTTACGTTTAGAAGATATTAGAAAAATTATTGATACCTATCAGTATCGTAAGGAAGAAAATCGCTATTCTCGTTGTGTTGATATGGCGGAAATTAAAAAAAATGAGTTTAATTTAAATATTTCCCGCTATGTCAGCACCGCAAAACCAGAAAAGACCATTGACTTGCAAGCCGTTAATAAGGAATTACTTGATTTAGAAAAAAATATTATTGAATCAACCAATAAACACAATGAATTTTTAAAGGCATTAGGATTGCCGCCTCTGCTCTAATTTAAAAAAATAAACAATTACTAAAGGTTATAGTATCTATGTCAGATAAACAAAAAAATCTTTATCAAATCAAGGTTAAAGGTTTTAAATCCATTGCTAAATTAGACTTGTCAATGGAACAAATTAATATTTTAATTGGTGCAAATGGCGCAGGTAAAACAAATCTAATTTCTTTGTTTACTTTTTTAAGTCATCTATCACAACAAAAATTAAAAAACTATGTTGAAACAGAAGGGGGCGCAGAACGCTTTTTTCATTTTGGAACAAAGCATACCGATAAAATTTACTTAGATTTAGATCTAGGTAATAATGGTTATCATGTTGAATTTTCTCCTAATTTTGATAATGATTCTTTAGTTTTTACTAAGGAATCTTGTACAACTAATATGTCATATAGAGAATGGATACTTGACTCTAATAAAGGAGAAAGTGGTTTTGCTACAAATACTAATTATGTTCCAAGATATACAAAAGAGTATTTAGAACAATGTCGTGTCTATCATTTTCATGATACAAGTAATCAAGCTAAATTTAAGAAAACGAATAAGTTATCTAATCGACATTATTTAGAAAAAGATGCGGCTAATATAGCCCCTTTTCTATATCGATTAAAAAATACAAAGATTGAAAGTGAGCGAAAAGCCTATCAACAAATCGTATCCGCGATTCAAATAGTGGCTCCTTTTTTCCATGATTTTTATCTTGAATCAACAGGAGATGAAGATAAAAATATTCGATTACGTTGGACGCATATAAAATATGATGCCCCTTTTAGTGCCAACATCTTATCAGATGGAACCGCTCGTTTTATCTGTATGGCAACGTTGTTTTTACAACCAGAATCTCATCGTCCTGATACTATTATTATTGATGAGCCAGAATTAGGATTGCATCCAGCAGCATTGGTTTTACTTGCAGATATTATTAAAGCCGTTTCTAAAACAACCCAAGTTATTTGTTCTACGCAATCAGTTGAGTTTGCTAATTTATTTCAACCTAAAGATTTTATTGTCGTTGATGCTAAAGAAGGTGTTTCAGAATTTAGACGTCTTGAAAAAGAGCCACTTAAAATTTGGTTAGAAGAGTATGGTATGGGCGATATTTGGCGCAAGAATCTTATTGGAGGGCGTCCCTCATGGTAAGATTGGCAATTTCTGTAGAAGGACAAACAGAGCAAATTTTTGTTGATAGGTTGCTTGTGCCTTATTTTGAAAAGTTGGAAATCTATATATCTTCAATTTTACTTGGTAATGGAGGCGATGTTGCTATTCCGAGAATAAAAAAGGATTTAAATAACTTGGCAAGTAGCTTTGACAAGGTTACAACGCTTTATGATTTTTATGGCTTTAGAGGAAAATCCGCTGATGAAAATAAAGAATCTTTAGAACAAAAAATAATTGACTGTGTTGCACCCGCTTTACAAGAAAAAATTATTCCTTATATTCAAATGTATGAGTTTGAAGGCTTATTATTTTCTTCTCCTGAAAAAATGGAGGCTGAAATAGGAAACAAGGGATTATCTAATTGGGCTAATGATATTCTTGATGATTTTAATCAAAATCCTGAAGCCATTAATAATTCAGAACAAACCGCCCCATCAAAACGTCTTGCTAGTAAAGTTATCTATATCAAAACACAACATGGACCTAATATTGCTCAAGCAATCGGCTTGAAAAAATTACGGGAAATTTGTACAGGCTTTAATGATTGGATAACTCAACTAGAAGCATTGGCGATTTAATTTAAAAATCCATATCATCATCACTGCCATCATCAAAGACAAATAATTTATTGTCAATATAACGATTCTTTTTGTGATTTGAGAATTTTAGGTTAATCCATTGTCCTTTTTTATTTTCCATATCAATGGATTTAATATTGTTATATTTAAAGGTAATTGAAATCCATTTAAATTCACCTTCGGATGTTTTAGGGGTGAGTTTATAAAAATCATTGCTTAATTTAACAACTTTATAAAGGCTTTTAAGGCTGTTTGGATTAATTAAAATTTCAGCAGGGGTTCCTTTTAATGCCATATTTTGGGAAAGTGAAGAAACTTGGTTAATATCATCTTTATAAGACCAAATAAAACGACCATCGGCAATAATGGTTTGTTTTTCAGGTGTATAATTTTCCCAGCGCATTTTACCCGGTCGATTTAAATAAAGTTTGCCTTTAATTAAACCAAAGGTTTTATGATCTGAGCTAAAAGTGCGTTGCTCTAAGTCAACTTCATAAGTGGTGGTACTTTGTAAAAAGCGTTCAAGTTGATTTGCTTGCGCTTGACTTAGGGTTAAACCTAATAAAATAAACAAAGTAATTATTTTTCTACAATACATGTTTTTTTAACCTGTTAATTAAAATTTAAAAGCGGGGGAAAGTTATAATAAATTGAATTTAAATGCAAATTTATTGCTTTTTTAATTTAAGTTTTCAATTGTTTGGCAAATTTCTTTAAAGTGTTTTTTTAAGCTTTGTTGTTGTGAAACGGGTATTTCTTGGGCATTTAAGCAGCGTTCAAAAACCGCCATTGGGGTGAGATTATCTAATCTTTCATCAAGGGCAATGGGTTGCAAACTTTGTTGGTGGAATTGTTTGTTTTGAATTCTTAAAATTTCAAGGGGGCTGTCTTTGATGATTTTTTCGATTTGTTGGTATAAGTCTGTTTTGACTTCCTGTCCTTGATAAATAATTTCAATCCAAATGGATTTATTTTCTTTAATATATCGCTTTAAAGCGTTGTGAATTTGTTCCCAATCCCCTTTTATTTGGCGTAGTTTTTGAAAAATGGGAATGGATTTTAATGTTAATTCAGGTTGGTTTTGGGTAAATTCAATTAAACAAATACTTTTTTGTTGTTTGGCTTCTCCAAATCCGATGGCGATAGGCGAACCACTATAACGTTTAAAGGGTTCTTTATTGATGGCTTGCGGAATATGTAAATGCCCTAAGGCTAAATAATCAAAACAGGCGGGAAAAATATCGGCGCCTAAATGCCCTAAAGAACCAATATAAAGTTCTCTAACCCCGTCATCTATCAGTGTTTTCGCACCCGCACTAAATAAGTGCCCCATGCCAATAATGGGAATGTTTAAATTGAGTGCTTGGCGTTTTTCAGCGGCAAGGGTTCCAACGGCTTTATAATGAGCTTCAATATTATGAATAAGTTGTTGGTCTTTATCTTTAATACTTTCGCCTGTTTGCATTTTACGAAGTTCTTTATCTCGTAAATAGGGCACAGCACAAATAATACATTCCGCTTTTCCTTGAGCATTATTAAGTACGATCACTTCATCGGCTAAATCTATTTCGATCAGTCCAATCACATGGACATTTAATATTTTTAATAAGTCTTGCGGGGCGGTTAGGAAATGGGGGGAATCGTGATTGCCCGCAATAATAACAATATGACGGCAACAACTGCCAATAATTTGTCTTAAAAATTGGTAGTATAGGGCTTGTGCTTGATTATTGGGGGTGCTGGTGTCAAAAATATCTCCCGCAATCAATAAAATATCAATTTCTTCATTGATAATAACCTGTCCTAACCACGTTAAAAATTGTTTAAATTCATCTGTGCGTTTGCGACCATATAATAAACGCCCTAAATGCCAATCTGAACTATGTAATACTTTGAGTTTCATTTTTTTGGACGACGGCTACGTCTTTGGCGCCCTTGATAACGGTTAATATGCGGTAAAATTTGTTCAAAAGGGAGTTGGTCTAAATCATTAAAATGAGTTTTAGCTTGTAAAATTAAACCATAAACATCGTCAATTTTATTAATGTCGGGGTTATTTAATAAGGCATTAAGACCGCGTAATGTTCCGACTTGTAGGCGGATATGACTGCCATGCGCATTTTTTAATTTTGCGCTAAATCGTCCTTTTTCCTGCATAATTTCAATAAATTCAATGCATTGTTTTTGGGCTAGTTCATCTTGGCATTTAATACCTTCTCGTTCTGCAATACAGGTTTTATGGGAATGACTGCAACTACACAGAAAAGACAGGATTGATTTTTGAAAGAGACAGGTGCGAGCATGCACTTGTTGATAAACTTCCCGAAAAATATCTTGTTCCATTGTTTTAAAAAGATTCTTTAAAACGATGAATATGACGGCGTTCTTTTTTATTCGGACGTTGATCTGTTTTGGGTCTTGCCGCTCTTTCGGCCCGAATTAAAGCGGCTTGATTTTGGCGTTTTTGTTGGCTTTGTTCGCTTTCGCTATAAAAAGTAATCGCTTCAATGGCGGGACGGCGTTGTTTGGGGATTTGTTCAATGGTGATATTCCAAACAAAATGGTCTTTATGAATTTCTAGCTGACTGCCTGCTTTGATTGTTTTTCCTGCTTTACAGCGTTGTCCATTTAAATGAACTTTACCGCCTTGCACGGCAAGGGCTGAGAGTTTGCGCGTTTTATAAAAACGGGCAGCCCAAAGCCATTTATCAAGGCGCATTTGTGTTATTTCTTTTTTCATTTTATTCCTAATAAGGGATCCAGTTTTCCCGCATCATTAAGGGCGACTAAATCATCATATCCGCCAACATGGTAATCATCTATAAAAATTTGGGGAACGGTACGGCGTTGACTTCTTTGCATCATTGCCTGCATTTCAGCTTGGCTTGTAATCATAAATTCTTTCCATTGTACACCTTTATGTTTTAATAGCCGTTTGGCTTGGACGCAATAAGGACAAATTTGAGTTGAATATATTTCAATTTGAGGCATTTTTATTCTCGATTAAAATTTTAAAATGGCGTCTAGACTAGGCTATTTTAAGTTTTTTTTCAATATGAAATATGGTTAACGATGCCAAAATTCAGGAGATAGAATCACTAATAAAGTAAAAATTTCTAAACGCCCCAATAACATACCAAAACTTAAAATCCATTTGGCGGTATCATTAATATTAGCATAATTAAGCCCGACTTCACCTAATCCAGGTCCTAAATTATTAATACTGGCACCGACGGCTGAAAAGGCAGTAATTAAGTCTAATCCTGTGGCGGCAAGGGCCAAATACATTAAAATATAACTGGCAACATACAGTGCAAAAAATCCCCAAACCGTATTAATAATTTTTGGGCTAATAATTTGTTTACCAATGCGAATTTGAAAACAAGCATCTGGATGGATCAGTTGATTAATTTCCCGCGTTCCTTGTTTAATCAATAACATAAAACGAACCACTTTAATTCCGCCGCCTGTTGAACCTGCACAACCGCCAATAAAGCTGGTAAACAGTAATAAGATGGCAGCAAACCCCGACCAGTTATAAAAATCAGTGGTAGTAAAGCCTGTGGTTGTACCAATAGAAATGGTGTGAAAAATACCTTGAATAAGGGTTCTATCAAAAGATTCAAAGGTTTTGTTTTGTAATAAATTAATAACAATTAAAATACTGACAAAAGCTAAAATAAACAAATAAAGACGTAATTCCGCATTTTGTAAATAATGGCGTAATGTACGGCTTTTAAAAGCCCCAAAATGAAGGGCAAAATTCATCCCCGCAATTAACATAAAAAAACAAGCAATTATTTCAATTAATGAACTATTAAAATAACCTATACTGGCATCATGAGTTGAAAACCCGCCAATCGCAATGGTAGAAAAAGCATGGCAAATGGCATCAAAACCATCCATTCCCGCCAACCAGTAACAAAGGGCGCAAATTAAGGTTAAACCTGCATAAATACGCCATAAAGCTTTGGCTGTTTCGGCAATTTTAGGATGTAATTTGGTATTTTTAACAGGACCCGCAATCTCATTTTTAAATAGTTGGACTCCACCAATGCCTAACATGGGTAAGACGGCAACGGCTAAAACAATAATCCCCATTCCACCTAACCATTGTAGTTGTTGGCGATAATATAAAATAGATTGGGGTAAAGAATCTAAGCCCACAAGGACCGTTGCTCCTGTGGTTGTTAGCCCTGAAACCGATTCAAATAGCGCATTGGTTAAATTCATGTGCGGTGTTTTTGAGAGCATAAAGGGCAGGGCACCAATAATGGATAAAGCAATCCAAAACATGGCGACAATAATAAAACCATCATTAGCGCTCATGGTGCGGCGGCGATTAAAAGAAACTAACCAAAAAATAAAACCAACCGCGATAACCAGTACAAAAGAGGTTAAAAAAGGAATAAAAATACCATCTTGATATAACCAAGAAACAAATAAAGGCGGTAATAAACTTAAACTAAAAATAAGCAGTAAAACACCTAATAAATGAAAAATCGTAAAAATATTCATTTTTTAGAAAAATTATAATTCAACTTCTCGTAATTGTTTGGCGGCAATTTCAGGGCTTATGGTGGAAACAAATAACCCTGAACCTAGTTCAAATCCGTTCGGAATGGTTGTTCTAGGGCAAATTTCTAAATGCCAATGAAAACTTTTATCACAACCATCTGATTCATTACAACGTGGTTTTGAATGTAAGAAAAAGTTATATTGGACGCCTCCCAATACTTTTTCAAGACGTTGCATGGTTCTTTTTAAAACAGCGGCAAAATCAAGTAAGTCTGTGGCACTGGTTTCCAAAAATTCGGCACTGTGGTGTAAAGGTAAGATATGAACTTCCCATTCAAATTTACTAGCAAAGGGTTTGATTGCAATAAATTTCTCACCTCGATCAACGACATATTGCCCGACATCTATTTTACGCCGAACCTCTCCCGAATGACGATCATAAATGGTGGTTTCAAAGGTTAAGGCTTCATCAATTAAGGAACAAAAAATACATTGATTATATTTATCATAATAATTTTTACTATGAAAAACTTCATTTTGTAGGTTTTCAGGCACCACAGGCATGGCGATAATTTGACTGTGCGTATGTGGAATACTAGCCCCTGCGGCAGGTCCAAAATTTTTAAAGATTAAAACATATTTTAAACGCTCATCACCATCATATAATTCTTGCATGCGGTTTCGATAAACTAAAAATAAATCGGCAAGATGTTGGGTAGACATTTCAGAGACATGAATACTGTGATTAGGGTGGTCAATCACCACTTCATGGCGCCCATAACCATCAATAACCTGTTGTAACCCCATTGTTAGACTTTTTTGTTCTCGATCATCTCCTAATACGGGGTATAAATTTTCAACCATGCGAATTTGCCATTCTTTGTCTTCAGGAAAGGTGGTAATGGCAGGTGGGGTTTTATCTTCATTGCCTCGACAAAAGGGACAAGTATCAACATGTTCTCGGTTGTCTCTTGCGACTCTTTCTTCTTCTTTTTTAGGTCTTAAGCCCCGCTCGGTTGAAACAAGGACGGATTCAGTGGGTACAATCGGATTAATACGGATTTCACGTAAAAAATCTATTTTTTCTGACATTGATAAACTCCGTTAAAATTTAATTTAAAAGAATGGAGGTTTCACCATTCAAGATTTAATCTTAATGCCCCATCCCAATCTTCAGGCGGCGGGTATTTTTTGTATTGATGACAACGGTCAATATACATTTTGGACATTAAATCATCTTCATATATTTCAACGCATTGTTGAAAGTATAAGGTTGCAGCATCCCAATCTCGAGAATAATAACGCATTAAACCTTCGTAATAAGGCTCTAACATTTTTAATTTTTTTTCTCGAATATCAATGGGATCACAATTAAAAACTTCAAAAATACTGGTTGGATGTTCTTTTCCTTTGACGGTAATAAAATCCAATTCGCGACATAAAATGGCATTATCATTAATACGTTCAAATGTTTCTGAGCTAATAATAATTTGAGTATCATAATATTTGGTTAATTCTTGAATTCGAGAAGATAAATTAACCACATCTCCTAACACCGTGGATTCCATTCTTGTTTTACTTCCAATGGTCCCGATAATGACTTCGCCCGTATGTAAGCCAATGCCAATCGAGATTGCGGGATAATTACAACTTGAACGATGTTCATTATAAAGTTTAACGGCTTCGATCATATCAATGGCGGCATTAATCGCATTGGTCGCTGAATCATCAGGATGATCAAACAGCGCCATAATACCATCCCCTAAAAATTTATCAATAAAACCAAAATTATTATGAATGGGTTTATTAACGCGATCTAAATAAGAATTCAAAAAGTTAAGGACTTCTTGAGGATTCATATTTTCAGTTAAATCAGTGAAATGCCGAATATCTGAAAATAAAACCGTAATCATTTCGGTATTTGCTTCACCTAAGGCGATATTTTCTAATCCTTCGAGCGCAATGCGATCTAAAAATTGCTTAGGAACAAATTTTTCAAAGGTTTGAGTGACTTTATGATTAATTTGAATTTGATTGGCTAATTTTTCAACCATGCCATTAAAACTATTTTCAATATGTTGTAATTCAGAAGAACCTGAAACACTAATATTTAAATTAATATTTTCAAGATGATTCATATCTAGTTTTTCTGCCGCCATTTCTAAAACAGCCAAAGGACGGGATAAAATACGCCGAATAACAAAATATAATACAATCCATAATAAAAATGCCTTTAGGATGGTATTAATAATGGTGTATTTTGCAGAATAACTAATGCGATCTAAAATGATTTTATAAGATGAAAAAAGTTGGACTGTTGCGACGGGGTTTTCTGTTAAAAAACTAATTGAAAAAATATGCTTATCATCAAATGGATTAATAAAACGTTGTTCATCGGTTTCTTCCATATTGGCAAAAACGCTGCCTTGATAAATGCTTTTATTCTCTTTTGATTGGATATTAATGCTGACAACTTGAGCATAAGCCAGAATTTTAGTAGTGACTTCTTTTAAAGCATCATAATTATTTTTTTGTAAGGCTGTTTCAATCAGAGGCTGGATTGCTATTTGCAACGTTTTTAAATCATTTTTAACGCGTTTTCTTTCTTGGCTAAATTCAGCATAAAGTTGAATCGCTGTTAAAATAACCGCAATAAAAAAATAAATCGTAAAAGCAACTCGTAAAAATTTAGTGGCAATTGAATTATGAATGCCCACTGGAGTGCGTTTTTTTTTGGTCAAGGTTTTTTTATTGTATTATTAAAATGAATAATTTAATCATCCCCGATAATTGGGGCTTCTCGGGTGGTTGTTAATAAAATTTCCGCTTCTGATAATGTACCCGCATGCATCATTTTTATTTGAATATGGGGTGTTTCTGGGGATAATTCGGCTCTTTTTGCTCGACTGTAAGCTTTAGCATCTTGATATTTATCAAAGGTATCAAGGTGTTGTAATTCTTTTTTGGCGTTTTCTGATTCAGTAACGTGAAAAATAAAATAAGGCATCGTTTTACTTTATAATTAAGTTTAAATTGTAGATGAATATTAGAGTGAAACGATTAATTAAACAAGATAATCTTTAATTCCATCATAAATAAATTATTTAAGAGAGTTCTATTTCAATGCAACGTTTTATTAGATTAATCAAAAATACCTTGACTCCGATTAAAGAAAAAATGCCTTGGGATGCGGAAGAGGCATTGAAAAATAATAAAAATTTATTAATTATTGATGT
>Ga0256847_1000186_pt1 | contig 43774 bp, 21 predicted proteins | sample TeddybearmetaG_FD_189099 | JGI IMG/M metagenome (GOLD analysis project Ga0256847, IMG submission 189099) | Hydrothermal vent microbial communities from East Pacific Rise, Pacific Ocean - Teddybear | ecosystem: Environmental > Aquatic > Marine > Hydrothermal vents | place: Pacific Ocean: East...
TCAAACAGATTTCTGAATACCTATTTTCTGACGATTTATTTCTATTTTTCATACTCGAAAGATATCCAAACTATTACATATAATATAATAATTACATATATAATTCCCTTAATTTGTTACACACTCAATTCATTCAACAAAAAATCATTGTTTCAAATGGTGAAGATTTTGATTCATTCGATTGAAATTGCAGGATTTGATGGGGAGTAATATTGTTGGGTTTTGGGTCTTGGAATTGCATTCCAAGCTGGGAGATTTTAGCCTTACAGGTTTATGGGTATTATAGAAAAAATGGACGTTTTGATATTGAAAATCACGTCTCTCTGATAAATATGATAATAATATCCCTTCAGGATTTTTGAAATTAGTTGTTAGGCTTGGCGATGAATTCCATCCATCGTTGTAAGAATGTCATCCCGTTGGGATTGTAAATTTTTAGTTGTCCATATTATATAATGCCTAAAATTAATGGTTTAGATCTGAGTAATTATGCACATTTTAGAGACTATTTTGTGTTAAAATTATCTACAAAATCTAATTATACAGTCACTTATATATTTAAATTATTCATATATTAATTTCTTAGGTTGACGCATTTGCCTTTAGGGTAGAGGTTTTTAATAAAAAAGGGTCTACCGTAATACGATAAACCCTTGATTTTTTATTAATTATGACTTACTCTATTTTATCTTAATAAGTCGTTTGTTGCTAGTTACATTATTAAGTTCAATAGATATGTTGTAAGCTCCTTCAGGCAACTCAGAAATATCTAATACAAATTGACCTTCACCTTCTTCCACATTTGAAGATCGTGTCAAAACGACTTTACCAGTTACATCAAAAACAGTGACATTCAATTCTCCATCATCTTCAGCATCATAGTCAATATTGGTTATAGATGTTGATGGGTTAGGATACATTCTAATCTTAAGAGTGGCATCTCTTTTAATAGACACATTTGGACTATAATTAAATTTGCCGTCAAAATCATACTGTTTGATTCTGTAGTAATATGTACCTCCAATTAAGTCATCTTTATCTGTATGAGAATAATAAGATAAAGACAATATATTGTTAGCGGAGATGTTTGATTTTGATACAGTTTCAAAGTTTGAAAATCCATTCAGTGATCTTTGTACTTCATACCTATCAACATTCACTTCTTGCTCTACTTCCCAATCTACTTTATGTCCATCTTCTACTTTTCTGACTGAAACATCGACCCATTTTACTGGTAGTGCTCCAAATGTAGCCCCAAAATCAATATGCTCATTAAAATTTCCAGGAACCATTTTGAACATTCTCGTAGTATTTGGACCATATGTATGATCTACATCACTATCGATTTCATCTGAGCCCACATAAGCTATAGTTGCGACCATATTTTCTGGAGGAGTAAATCTAAAATATACATCTTTTTTCTCTAGATAATCTATATGATAAATACCTTCTGCATCAGAAATGTCTTGAGCTATTGTTTCATTAGAATATGCATCAATAACTTCAACTAAAACATTGGCAATTTTTGCTTCTTCTTCATTTTGAAGTCCATCAAAATTTTCATCATGCCATACCAGATTTCCTGCCTCTGCCATTGGATAATATCCTGCACCTAAATCTAATTTATCAACACCATTACTTACTGAAAATGTACTAGTTGTACCAGGTCCATTGCCATTATTGATATCACTATCTCTAAAAGGATTATTCCCAACAAAAGGTACAACCTGAACTAGTTTTCCATTATCTCCTGCAGGTGGTAAGATTACCTCAATGTAGTATTCTCCAGGCGGCGCACAAAATTGATACCATCCATCATCTGAAGGTGTATTAGGTTTATGACCTGTAGTCGTATTATCCCATTCTTCCCACGATCCATTGTTCATTCTCCAAAGGTATACTCTAAGCCCATTTATTCCATTTTCAATATCGTCAAAAACATCGTCCTCATCTGCATCATACCAAACGTTTTCTCCAATCTTGATACATCTGTAAAGTCCTGCTTTAATATTATCGATAAATTGCCCTGCTGCCAAATCGAATAACGCCGTAGTTCCTGGACCATTTGAGTCATCTACATCACTATCATTGGTTTCATTGCCAACATTAGGGAAGGTAAATTCCAAATCTTCTGGCGCAATGAATTGCAAGAAATATGTTCCTAATGGTACATCATCAAATTGATAAAATCCTCCTAAATTAGTTTCTGAACTTTCATAAAGAACTCCATTAGCGGTAAACAGATTCACTTCAACACCTGATATTGTAGGTTCTCCTGGTTCTAAAATTCCATTACCATTGATATCTTCCCAAACACATGAGCCTAATCCTCCAGCTGCCTCTTGTGGCTCAACTAAAAGATGAAGGGTTGCATTTGCACATATTCCACCATTATTCACTCTACATACTTGATATTCAAAATCAACTGGACCTACAAAACCTGTAGCAGGAATGAAGGTATAACTTCCATCAGCACCCCAAGTAATAGATCCTTTGCCAGGAACTGTTGTTGTTGGAAAATTAGCTTCTTGAACACTATTTAATGGATCAGTATCATTTGATAAAACTCCCTCAGAAGCATCTACTTCTAATGTAGTATTTAATGATGTTTGATTATAGTCATCCATCGCATTGGTAAATCCTGTACTTACTCCAGGATAAATATCTATGTAAACCCATTCTTGATCACAATTCTGCGGTGTCATAGGATCTTGACATACTTCATATCGGAAAGAATCTCTACCTGTATATCCACTATTCGGTGTATAAGTCATTAAAGCTGGATTGTATGTACCAAAATTAGGTTGAATTACTATACTAAGATTAGTCAATATACATGAAGGAATACTCTGACATTTATCATTATCAAGAATCTCAATAACAACGTCATTATTCATTGTCGTCGCTACATAATCATGGTTTGCAATTGGTGGATTTTCAGTACTCTCAATATCTAATACTGTAATCACCAAGGGTACTTCAATACATCCTCCTGATTGTCCAACTTTGCAAACATCTACTGTATATTGATATTCACCTACCACTGAACAGTCAAAGGTGTAAGAACCATCAGTAGCCACTACAGGCATACATGGTGATGGGTTACCTGGAAGAGCTGTAGCATTGGTATATGTAGAAACTACCCAATTGTAATCATTTGTTCCTAATAATCCAGTAAGTTGGATATCAGCATATGTAACTCCAAAATCTGGATTCACACAATCTTCTTTGACAAGAACAACTATTGATGCCGGTGGCGAAGTACAACCTGCAATCGTCTGGGTAACACTTATTGTGAATGTTCCAGGAGTTGGTGCTAAAAAGGAAGTACTATTTGATCCATTTGCATCTATATTCACAACAGAAGGCGAAATACTCCAATTGTAGGTAGCTCCTGGAGCTTGATCAACACTTAATTGAATAAAGTCTCCGAAACATATTGGATTCGGTGCTGCTGTTAAATTCTCTGGTGGTGCTGGAGATCCAGGATCTGATAATAATATCGGTCCTGCAAATACTCCTGAACTACATCCAGAATCACTGATAATCGAAAAGTCAGAATATGTACCTGCAACCAACATTAGTATTTCTAAATCACCTGTAACTGTAGCTACAAGATTAGCAGTTTGTGGACTTCCGTTGTATACATAATTCACAGTATACATTTCTCCCGGATTGTATCCACTTATTGTTATCGATCCATCATCTAAAGCACATGCTGAAGGATCAGTAGAACTTATACTTCCAAAAGAAGGTGTCGGTGGTCCTGCTTCTACTACAACATCTACCGAAGTAGGCGGTGAATCACAACCCGCTATCGTCAAATATACTGATATAGTAAATGTACCCGCTGCTAAAGGTGTCATCGAATTATTTTCTGTTGTTGACATACCTAAACCTGCATCTGGTGGTCCACTCCATGTGTAAACAGCTCCTGAAATAGGATCAACTCCAAGGTCCACAGTGCCACCAAGGCATATTGGATTTGGATCTGCAAATATTCCTGTTGGTGCGGACGGTGCATTCGGTTCTACAAGTGTCACTGGTCCAGGGAAAACTCCTGATGTACAACCTGTAGTATTGACATAACTAAAATTTGTATAATCTCCTGCACCCAAACCTGTAAGATTTATTTCGCCAGATGCATTCGTTGTGAAAGGACCACTTATAAGAGATCCATTATATGTATAAGTAAGTGTAATACTAGCTGATGTTTCTAAATTACCAACTAAAATACTACCATTATCGACTCCACAATCTGTAGGATTAGTTCCTGATGCTGTAGGTGCTGCTGGAGCTCCAGGCTGAGCTAACGTTAATGGACCAGCAAAAACTCCTGATGTACAACCTGTTGAATTGATATAGCTAAAATCAGTATAGTCACCTGGTGCTAATCCAGTCAGGTTTATTTCACCAGATGCATTCGTTGTGAAAGGACCACTAATAAGGAATCCGTTATATGAATATGTAAGTGTAATATTAGCTGATACTTCTAAATTACCTACTACTATGCTACCATCATCGACTCCGCAAGTGCTAGGGTCTGTTCCTATTGCAGTTGGTGCTGCTGGAGCACCTGGTTGAACCAGTGTTACTGGACCAGCAAAAACTCCTGATGTACAACCTGTTGAATTGATATAGCTAAAATCAGTATAGTCACCTGGTGCTAATCCAGTCAGGTTTATTTCACCGGATGCATTCGTAGTGAGAGGACCACTAATAAGGAATCCATTATATGAATATGTAAGTGTAATATTAGCTGATACTTCCAAATTACCTACTACTATGCTACCATCATCAACTCCACAAGTGCTAGGGTCTGTTCCTATTGCTGTTGGTGCTGCTGGAGCTGCGGGTTCTGTTAATGTTACAGGTCCAGAGAATACTCCTGATGTACATCCAGTATCTGTGACATAACTAAAATTAGAATAATCACCTGCTGCTAAATCTGTTAGATTTATTTCACCAGATGCATCTGATGTATACATTCCTGTAACTCCAGATCCATTATATGAATAAGAAAGTGTAATACTTGATGATGGAATGATTCCACTGACAAGTATACTACCATCATCAACTCCACAAACAGATGGATCAGTTCCAGCTGCTGCTGGAGCTGCTGGTGCTGCTGGTTCTGTCAAAGTTATTGGCCCTGAGAATACACCCGAACCACATCCTTGAGCACTTACTAAACTGAAATCAGTATAATCTCCTGCTCCTAGCCCAGAAATTACAATCTCTCCTGCTGGATTGGTTGTAAAAGGACCTGTGGATGGAGTACCATTAGTTGAATATGTAAGTGTATATGTTGTAGATGGGTTCAATCCACTTAGTGTAATTGTTCCATCTGAAATTCCACAATTTGAAGGATCAGCACCAATTACTGTGCTGCTGTTTGGAGTTGGTGGTATATCACCAACCACGATTTCTATCATAGCTGCTGGTGATGTACAACCAGCAATAGTTTGGGTTACAAATATGGTATATGTACCACTTGTTGTGGCTAGCATTGTAGTTGCATTTGTAGAGGTCGCCACTAATCCTGCATTCACATCTGATGAAGACCACATATATGTAGCTCCTGATGTGTTGGTAACACTTAAATTAACTGTAGTTCCTAAGCAACTTGGATTTGGAGTTCCTGTTAAATTCTCTGGAGCATTTGGTGCACCTGGATCAACTAAACTTACTGGTCCTGTAAAGGTCCCAGAGTCACAACCGCTTGAATTTGTTAAAATTATATTGGAATATGATCCTGAAGCTAATCCTGTAATCGTCAAGACTCCAGAAGAATTTGCTGTTATCACTTTATTTATTGTAACCGATGCTGAATCATATTGGATACCATATGTTTCACTTGGATTTAGATTTGCTATACTTATAGAACCATCACTTCCGGTACAGAACGAAGGATTCACTGTACTTATATCTGCTGCTATTGGAGTATTCGGTGAAACTTCGACAATTGCATTTATATTACTTGGTGGTGATACACAATTATTAATGGTTTGGGTAACACTAACTACGAATACACCAGATCCAATTGGAGTGAATGAAACACTGTTTGTAGTACTTGTACCAAAACCTGCATCCGCAGGAGATATACTCCAATTATATGTCGCTCCTGGTGTATCATCAACTGAGATAGTCATTGATTCACCTTGACAAATCGGGTTAGGATTAGCTGCTATCCCAGAAGGTGCTGGTGGTGGATTTGGATCTGTAAGATTTACTGGCCCTGCAAATGTACTTGAAGGACAGTTTGCTGCATTGGTTACTACAAAATCAGTATATGCCCCTGAAGCTAATCCAGTTATCAATAAATTGCCTGATCCATCAGTTGTCAATGTTGCAGATTGTACACTTCCATTAAATAGATAGTCAATATCATATGTTGTACTAACTGCATAACCACTTATTGAAATCGATCCGTCTGATCCTCCACAAGCTGTTGGATTTGTAGGAGTGATTGCGGAGGGTGTAGGTGGTGTATCTCCAACTACAACATCTATGGAAGATGATGGTGAAGTACATCCTGCAACGGAGACTGATACACTTATTGTAAATGTTCCAGCTGCTGTCGCATCCATGGTTATTGTATTTCCAGTACTCGTTCCTAAACCTGCATTAGGCGAAGAAGCTGACCAATTAAATGTTGCTCCTGGAGTATTAGAAACTGATAAGGTCACTGAATTGCCAAGACATACTGGATTTGGATTTGCTGTTAAGTTTGTTGGTGGTGGAGGTGATCCAGGATCTGATAAACTGACAGGTCCAGGAAAAACTCCAGAGCTACAACCTGTGATACTTGTAACACTAAAATTGGAATATGTTCCTTCAGATAAATTAGGTATGACAATTACACCTGATCCATTTGAAGTAATTGAATAAGTAGTATCTACTCCATTATTTGCATAAGTCACTGAATACGAAGTAGAATTTATATATCCACTTAATGAAACGAATCCATCCATTCCTCCACATACTGAAGGATTAGTTCCAGAAACAGTTGCTCCTGTTGGTGTTGGTGGTGAATCATTTACTGAAACACTTATGCTTGTATCTAAAGAAGTACAACCATTTACAGTTTGATTTACTGTAATAAGATAGAAGCCAGCAACCGTTGCATTCATTGTAATTGAATTTGTAGTTGAACTTCCTAAACCAGCATTAGGTGAACTAGCAGACCAATTATAAATTGCTCCTGGATTATTAGTAACGCTTATTGTTATCGGTAATCCTAAACACTCAGGGTTTGGACTTGCCATAATACTGTCTGGTATTGCAGGTGCACTTGGATCATTTAAATCAATAGGTCCAGCGAATATTCCAGAAGAACATCCTGTCGCACTGACAACTTGAAAATTAGTATACGATCCAGGAGGTAAATTACTCATCGTAAGCACACCTGATCCATCTGCCGTCAACATTAATGATGTTGGCCCTCCATTGAAGCTATATAACAGTGTATATGTTTCACCTGAATTATAGCCAGAAAGAGTTATAGTCCCATCAGCAGCTCCACATGTTGTTGGGTTTGTAAAGTCAGTACTTATATTAGTTGGTGTTGGAGGTAGATCATTCACTGTAACATCTATTGTAGCAGGAGGTGATTCACATCCATTTACTGTTTGAGTTACACTAATGGTATATGTACCTTCAGCCGTAGGTGTCATCGTTACTACATTAGTAGTTGACATTCCTAATCCTGCCAATGGTGAAGATGCTGACCAAGTATATGTTGCACTTGGATTATTTAAAACTGATAATGTTGAACTTTCAAGTACACATATAGTAGACGGTGAAGCAATTAAATTTGTTGGTACTGCTGGATTATCAAAGACATTAAATCCTACAACATTACTTGTATCAGAACAAATAACACCCGAATTTGTAGTATATAGCCTTCTGAAAGTATGTGCTCCATCCGTCAAATCATCAGTGGTATAATCTTCACTTGTGTTTGATCCAGGCGCTGTTCCAAATGTACCTCCATTTAGACTATACTCCCAAAGATAAGTACCAGAAGGCGTCGCTGCGTTTCCATCAACAAGTACATTACCACTTGAAACACAGAAAGTATTTGGACTAATTGATTGTAAAACATTATTTGCAATAACACAACCACATATATCATTGGTCGTTATGGTAACCAGATCTGAGCATGCTCCGACAGTCCATACTAAAATATAATCTCCAGATGCAGTAAATCCATTTACAAAAGTACTTGCACTATTGGGATCATCTATCACAGCTGTACCTGCACTAGATGGGTCTACTGACCATACCCCATTCTGAGATGCATCTGCATTAATTGATGCTGTACCTGCGCTAAAACAATTTACATCAGATGGATCCGGTCCGGCATCTGGTACTATAATATCAATGGCGGTAGTATCACTACACATCACATTTGTATATATAAAATTGTATGTACCTATAGCTGAAGAGTTGAAGTTGACTACAGCGGCTCCGGCAGCTCCAGGTATTAGTGTAGCTCCTGATGGATTTGTTCCGTCAGCAGTCCATGTACCTGTTACAGGATTCGCACCTTGTAAATTCACTGATCCATCTGGACAACCTTCTACATCCATACCTGCACCCGGTTTTACTTCACCTTCTACAGATAACGTGCTTGAACATCCGAAAGCATCAGTAACTGTTACCATATATGTACCATTGTTTAAAGATGTGGCACTTGGAATCGAAACATCCTCATCCGTCGATGTATATGCAGCAGGGCCTGACCACTCATATGTTAAGGGGTCTTGACAAGCTGAGGTCATAGCATCCAAATCGATTAATAAATCTTCTGTACACATATTAGAAGCAGAAATCACTGGTGGCGGTGGATTTACTTTTGGTGCATTGGTATTATATGTTTGTGTAGAACCACCCATTGTAAATCCGTTGGAAAAATCTCCTCCTCCCATACCAGGAGCATTAGACCCCGGATCTACACCATTAATAAAAATTCTAATCCCATTTCCACATACAGTGATAGGGCTTATATCCAATGAAAATATCTTTACAGTATCACCAGCAACAAGGTTGTTATAAAAAGAAGCTGGAGACAGAGTTGGAGTTATTCCATAAAAATCATTTCCCGGAGATGCTGGTGGATTAACCACTGGCGTCCCAAGTGTCCATTTCAATGGAATGGTACCCGTATAACTTTGATTATTTTGCAAAGGCATATGATTAATGGGTGAACCACTGATCACTGTCCCTGTCGGTAAAACAATTGAATACTGAGAATTAAATTGAGCTCTCTGGGGGATAGTAGTTGCTGAACCTTCCTGAATAATAATGTAGAAATCCCAAACGCAATCTGTAATATTATATTTTGTTTGATAATCTACCTCTGTAACTTGAGCATCCAAATTACTGGAGAATAATGTCATGAATGCAAACAACCCTATAAGGATTGTATTTAATTTAAACAACCTTAGCATTTTATTGTAGTTTTCCAATTTTTACATCACAAGTGATGTAATAAAAAAATCCGTTCTAAAATTGAAATGAGTAAATCAAAAACTAATTGCCACCTATGCCTTCCAAAACTTCAGTGGTAATCACATCTTCGTTTTATATTCACTTCATTCGTTTCTTATTTTGTTTTGTGTCGGCTTTTTATGCCAACAGTTTCTATTTTATTTTTCCTTATCAAGTGAAGTGTAGTTAGCTTCCTCTTGATTAATAATTTTTATTCCTGTATATAGTTGATGATATCCTCCCATGGTAAAACCATTAGAGAAATCTCCATTTTTCATTCCTTTATCATGGCTATGTGGATCTAAATCATTATCAAACAATCTTACTTGATTGACATCGACACCATCTCCTTCTATGCTAATACTGAATATTTTTACTAAATCTCCTTTTTCCAAATTATTGTAGAATCCAGCAGGGGCTAGAGTTGGTGTGAGACCATATAAGTCAAATTCTGGTATAACTTCTGGAGATATTAAACTGCTTGATATATTCCATTGTACAGGTTTGATCCCCAAGAATTTTTGATTGTCTATTAATGGCATAAAAGATGACTCAATATTTATTTGAGCACCTGTGGGAATTAATAAAGAATATTGAGCATTGAATTGAACACGATCTCTAATCCCATTAGCTTTACCTTCATCAATATATATATAGCAGTTGAGAAGTTGAGTTTCAGAATTATAAAGGATAGCATATTGGACACCGGTGACCTGGGCTTGCACATTCAAAGCCCCAAATAGGAGAGACGAGAAAATGAATATTTTGACTAAATATTTCATATTACCTTAGCAATCTTTATCCTATTCTGTCTCTACTAAACCGAGGATTAGTAGTCCAAAATAGAAAGTGTAGTTATCTTATGATTTACAAACATATAAAATTATTTAATACATTGTATATCATATAGCCAAGTAATTACAAATTATTTATTTTTTAGATATGTTATTTTAGGATATTTTAGTAACAAGGGATAAGATGTTGGATTATTGTTTTGAAAAATCAGTTATTGTTGACTATCTGAGTAATTATGCACATTTTTTTAGTGTCTATTTTGTGTCAAAAAAAAGACCACCCTGAAATTAATCAAGATGGTCTTATACTTTTCATTGTTTGCTTTTTAACAAACAATACTCATTTCATTTTCAATAATAATTATTTGATGATAATAACCTTATGGTTAATAACTTCATTATTATCAATTGTAAGCGAAAGATTATAAATACCAGGAACTAATCCTGTCTGTATTTTAATAGTTTGTTCGCTGTTTACAAGTTTTAGACTCGCTACAGAACTTTTCATTAATTTTCCGTCGATGTCAAAAATATCTGCATCAATTTGAGTTCCTTCTTTTCCAGAAACTGTTAAATTGATAATATCTTGAGCAGGATTTGGGAAAATTGAAGATTCAAAAGCTTCTCCAAAATTATCTGATTCATTATCTCTTGTTACTGAGCTCAAGCTTTCTTCTTTTCCAAAAGGATAAAACCTATGTTCAGAAGAACATCCTAAATTATCAGTAGCTAAAACTCTATACTCCCCCATATCTTGTTGCTTTCCTGCATAATTATAATATGCATCGAAATCGCCAATAATTCCTTTAGGGCCATAGAATGAATAAGAAACAGTAGATTGACAAAGTGAATTACTTTTGTTTTCAACTTTGAAATCTATTCCATATTTGTTTTTAAAAGCCAATTTTTCAAAGCCAGGTCCTGTAGGCATTTCACTTGATGAGTTTCCGTGATATTTTTGAGCAACTCCACCAACAGTAAAACCATTGCTGAAATCAGCTCCCATCATACCACCAGAAGCAGAATTTGGATCTTTTTGATTGTCAAATAATCTTACTCCTTCTGCACAATTCACAATAGGATTTACTTTTAGACTAAATAATTTCACCTCATCTCCTTGTTCTAAATCATTATAAAATGCTGTAGGTGCCAATATTGGAGAAATACTAACTAATCTGCTACTGCTTAATTCTGCAGGTTGTTCTAATTCGTTTGAAATTTCCCAAGATACAGGCTCTGCGCTTCTAAATTCTTGATTATCTCTCAATGGCATGAAAGATTCTTCAACAAATACGTTGCTTGTGACTGGAACAACAATTGTAACTTGAGAGTTAAATTGTGCTCTACTAACTGTGGACTTAGTTTTTCCTTGATTCACAATAAGATAGCAATCAAACAAGCATGTTTCATTATTAAATCTTAATGAGTAGTCAACGCTCTGAATTTGAGCGAATCCAATCTGTGTAATAAGAAAAAACAAAGCACTTAATAAAATACTTTTTTTCACGTCTTTAGTTTTTAATTGAGTGTTTATAAAGATGAGTGATTTGAAGTGCCCACTTTTGAGTCCTTCAAATCACTCAATGTTATTAATTATATCAACTTATTATTCTGGTATCTGCTCGATAAAGAAATCAAAGTTGGATAAGAATTGAGCATTAAGTGGATAGAACAATAACTGTCCATAAACCCTGTTCTGATCATCATTCGGATTATCAAATTTCGCCTTACTATCCATGTCATAATCACCCTCTAGATATCCAAATGCAAAATCAAAGTTAGTAAAGAAGTTATATTCTAGACCGACTACAATTTCATACCCAATTACATTACCAAATAATATATTCGGATCATCAGATGGATTTGTATACTTAATCTTACCGTTTCCATCAAAATCACCCCCCCATAGAGCCAAGAAACCTGGCTTAGAATTAGGATTCTGTGCTAGTCCTGTGTAATCATATGTTCCTCCAAATTTCGTCGATGCGAAATCAAATATTCCTGTAGCTGCTTGAGTAAAGTCAACCAAATCAGCTAACTGAGTAGGAGTCTGAGGAGCAGCTGTCATTGCACCTAAGTGATTTCTGTGCCTAACTACTACATAGTAATCATCTACATCAACACCTGGGAACCTCAACCCAAAGTCTCCATCCAATTCTACTACATCTCCATCTCTCTGAACCAATCCTGATCTAGTAGATATTATAGTTGTATTATCTGCTTTTGATCTCAATTCTACATATACCCAATCAGTAATTGCATCTTCTCCAGTAAGTCCAAACACTGTGGTTGGATCTGCTACGAATGAGAACTTAGAAATCATTCCTGAAAGTACGTGATCATACTTTTCGTTTAAGCCTTCCCAAGAAGTAGCACCCAGTCCTGCATAAGGATCATTATCTGGAATATATCTAGCTGCTGTGAAAGAACTTGATCTAAGATCATCTCTCATCAATGGTCTAGTATGCGTAGTACCTATTTCATCTCCATTATGCATCAATGCACCTTCTAGGTAAACTCTAACTCTAATCGTAAGATCTCTAACAACTAGGATATGAAGCGTAGCATCTGCTGTAGCTGGTGATACATTATTATCAGTAGTAGTATAAGGGAAATCTACAGGTCCATAGAAAGTCTCTGCTGGTACGAATGTATAATCTCCATTTGCTAATAATGTCAATGTACCAGCTGCTACCGCAGTAACCTGTTGAGTTACAGCCTGAGTATCACCTTCTGGGTCAGTATCATTATTTCGTACATTACCTGTTACTGGCGTACTTTGTTGCGTACTAGTGAAATCATCTGCGGCAACAGTACTATTTTCAGCAGAAGCTGCAAATACTGAGATTATCTGATCAGCTTGAGAACAATTTCCTGGCTCACCATCAACACATACTTGATATCTCAAAGTGTCATTTCCAACGTAGTTTGCTGCTGGAGTATAAGTAATGTTACCATTAACTATACTTGCAACTGCACCTCCACCTCTTACTGGAGCTGTGATGATCGTTACTGAAGTAGCATCTAAACTACATCCATTAGTAACTACACATCTATCATTCTCTAAAGAAATCAAAGTTACTGCTGTATTAACAAGAGTCGTTGCGATATCCAAATTAGCGATCGGTCTCAAATCCGGCTCTAAGTAATCTACAACTGTAATTACAAGTTCAGCAGTCTGACAACCAGATACAACTGGTGGAATACATGCTTGAACGTCATAAATGTAAACTCCTACTGTGTTACCAGTAAATACATATGTTCCATCTGAATTTATACTTAATGTCTGGATACTTCCAGAAGGACTTGAAGTCAATGTTGGACTAGGTCCATATGTTGTTGCAGGATCTACTTCATCATTTGTGCTTACATCACCAGGTACTGGGATATCAACATAAGTTGCGTTGAAGTCAGGGTCTAAACAATTAGATACTGTCAATGGTGCTGTTGAAGCAGCTCCAGAACATCCACTTGCAGTTTCAGTAAATTGAAATGATACAACACCTATTCCTACAGCTGTTACTACACCCGCTCCATTCACGGTAGCTACATTGGTATCACTTGATGTCCATGTACCTCCTGATGAAGGTGTAAGAGTAGTATTCGCACCAACACATATGTCAGTGGCACCTGAAATTGCTGGATTCGGAGCTGCACTTACTGTGATCGGATCAGATGGAAGTGAAGGACAACCAGTAGCAGTCGGAGTAAAAGTGAATGTTGCAGAACCTGCACTTACACCAGTTACTAAACCTGTATTGGTAATAGTCGCTACACCAGCATCACTACTCGTCCAAGTACCTCCTGTTGAAGGACTCATTTGAGAAGTTCCAGTTATACAAATAATATCATCACCAGTAATTACTGTAGTAATATATCCATGTACTGTTATTGGATCTGTAGGCTCTGAACTACAACCTGTAGTACTTGATGTAAATGTAAATTCTGTTACACCAGCACCTACACCTTGAACAAGACCACCAGTAGTTACAGTAGCTATAGAAGAATTAGCAGATACCCATGACCCACCTGAAGATGGAAGCAATTGAGTATTCTCACCAATACATAATTCATCATCATTAACTGTAGTTGTTGGACCAGGAGTCACTGTGATCGGATCACTTGCGTTTGAAGTACATCCAGTTGCGTTATTTGTCCATGTAAATGTTACTGGACCACCTGCAGATACTGCTGTTACCTCACCATCATTTGCGATTGTTGCTATTGCTGGGGCACTTGAAGTCCAAATTCCTCCTACAGATGGAAACAATTGAGTATTTTCACCTACACAAATTTCATCCGGGCCAGTTACTGATACTACAGGTACTGGGTTTACTGTCAATTCAGCACTTTCGTCTGATACACAAGTAGTAGTTGAATTCGTAAATATAAATGTTGTTGTTCCTTCTGTTAAAGCTAAAATTGCTCCTGTATTAGGATCTATACTCGCTATAAGTGGAGAAGTAGATGTCCACGTACCTAGAGCAGTTGTCGTTGCAGTTGTAGCTTCACCGATACATAATTCATTATCAGTTAAAACTATTGATTCTGGACCGTGTACAGTGATAGGATCTGTATCCGTAGAAGTACATTGTCCAGTTCCTGCGGTAAATGTAAATGTTGCTTGACCTCCGCTTACGGCTGTAACTACCCCTGCGTTAGTAATAATAGCGACATCTGTATCACTACTTACCCACACACCACCAGTAGTTGGTGAAACTGAACTAGTTTCGCCAATACAAAGCTCATCATCTCCTGTAATACTTACTGGAGTTGCAGCTATTACAGTTACTGTTAAAGTTTCTGAAGCACATCCAGTGTTTGTATCCGTATAAGTAAGAATAGAAGTACCTGCACTTAGACCTGTTACATTTCCTGCATTATCTATTGAAGCTACCAATGGAGACGCACTCGTCCATGAACCACCTGAAGTAGGTGAAACGGCAGTTGTAAATCCAACACAAATTTCGTCAGGAGCAGTAAATAATACTACTGGAACTTCGTTAATTGTTACTATTGCAGTAGTTGCTGTACAACCTGTAAAAGAATCCGTAAATGTAAATGTTACGCTACCTGCTGAAACTGCTGTAACTAAACCAGTGGCTGGATTTACAGTCGCTACACCAGCGTCACTACTTGTCCATGTACCTCCAAATCCTGGAGTTACGTTCATTGTCTCTGCTATACAAAGGCTAGTTGAAGGTGCAGTTACTATTGGTGCTGGTGTCACATTTACTGGATCTGACGGATCAGATGCACAAAGTGTAGTAGCACTAGTAAATGTAAACGTAGCAACTCCTGAACCAACTCCTGTAATCACTCCGAAGTTATCGATTGCTGCGATAGATGCGTTACTACTTGACCATGTACCTCCTGTTGTAGGTTCGATATTAGTAGTAGTTCCTATACAAATTTGATTAGGTCCTGTAAGATTAGTTGTTGGTCCTGAATCAACGTTTATGAATAAAGTATCAGATACACAACCTGTTCCATTATCTGTAAATAAAAATCCTGCGTCTCCGCTAGAAACACCTGTTACAGTATTGCCAACTAAAGAAGCTATTCCTGAGTCCAACGCTAACCATATTCCTCCAGTAGATGGAGATAGGAGAGCAGTTGAAGTAATACATATCGAATCAAAATCCGTGCTAGTAGTTGGCACTGGATCAACGATCAGTCCTGGAGTAGTTGATGTACAACCTGTAGCTGCATCAGTAAACGTAAATGTAACCACACCCTGTGTAACTGCTGTAATAACACCAGTTCCTGCTATTATTGTAGCTACTGCTAGATTATTACTCACCCATGTTCCACCAGTATTTGGAGAAACAGATGAAGTTTCACCTATACAAAGTCTATCATCTCCTATAAATGCTACAGTTGGGTCAGCAAGTACTCTTAAAATATCTGAAGGCGCAGATGCACAACCAGAAGCTGTATTTGTAAATGTAAAAGTCGCAGTACCTACTGCAATACCAGTTACATTTCCACTGTTATTTATGGTAGCAACCACTGGATTACTTGAAGTCCATGTACCTCCAGTAGCTGGAGTCAATGTAGTCGTACCATTAACACAAATAGAATCAGATCCAGTAAAAGTAGCAACTGGCAATGCAGTCACATTAATATCTAGACCATCTGAAGAACATCCTGTGGATGTATCTGTGAACGTAAGTGTCACATCACCTGCTGTAACACCTTCTACTATACCACCATCAGTCACAGTTGCTATAGCATCATTGCTACTTGCCCATGTACCACCTGAAGTAGGGTTCACAAAAGTAAATCCGCCAACACAAATAGTATCTCCACCAGTTACTGTAACTGTAGGACCAGGGTTAACTGTTAATGCACTCGTATTTGCTGTACATCCTGTAGGAGCTGTATACGTAAATGTTGCAACACCTGATGCTTGACCAGTAATAACACCAGAAGAATCAACTATAGTCGCAACTAGTGTATCACTACTTACCCAAGTACCACCAAGTATATTGGAAGCGGCAGTGGTCGTAGCATTTTCACAAATTTGTGAATCTGCAATATTTACTAAAGGAGCAGGGTTCACTGTGAATTGCATTGTATCAGAACATCCAGGTATAGAATATACAATGTCATATGTACCTGTAGCGAAATTATTGAAAGTAACTTCAGTAGCGCCTCCAGCTAATGGTGCTAAACTTGCTCCAAATCCATTACCTGTTGATTGTACCCAAGTACCCGTCGTTGGAGAGGTACCATATATTGTAGTTGTTGAACCTGCACAAACTGTAGAGTCAACACCAGCATCTGGTTTTGATGTAGCATCTATAGTAATAGAATCTTTACATCCAAATGCATCAGTAATTACTACTTCATATATACCATTATTAGCTGGTAATGCTGGAGTAATGTCAACATCTTCTGTCGTACTGGTATATGAATCTGGACCGGTCCATGAATATGTCATTGGGCCCTGACACGTTGAAGTCTCAGCGGTCAAATCAATCTCTACCCCATCACTACAAGCGTTTGATATTGAAACGATAAGTGGTTGAGGAGGATAATTTTGTGTTGAATTAGCAGAATAAATCTGATTAATGCTACCTAAAGTAAATCCATTACTAAAATCAGCCATACCCATACCAGCAGCGTCTGAGTCAGGATCAACTCCATTCTCATAAATTCTGATTCCCAGTGCACAGTCAAATACAGTATCTACAGAGATACTAAATATTTTTACTGTATCACCAGCTGCCAGATCATTATAATGGGAAGTAATCCCAAGATCCGGAGTTATACTATGAAAATCACTTTCAGGCTGTGAAGCTGGAGCAATAATAGGTGTACCTTTAGACCATGTCAAAGGAGTAACACCTGTATAGGTAGAATTACTTTGTAAAGGCATGTACGACTCTGTAACTGTCAAGGCCGTACCTGTAGGTACAATAATAGAATACTGAGCGTTGAACTGGATCCTCTGAGGAATAGTTGTAGCAGAGCCTGCATTAATAATAATGTAGGCATCGTACTGACATTCAGTTGTATCATACTTCAACTGATAGTCAACGCTAGTAACCTGTGCAGACAAACTACCACAAAGAAGGAGTAGCGTGCCGAAGATTAATAGTTTAAATGTTCTCATTTCTTTAATTTTAAGATTTATTTGTTTTGAAAAAGTCAACTCTTCCCAATTCGGTCTTTGGCCAGAGATGTCACAAACCTATTTCTAATTTTATACCGAATTCAATATATTGACCATCTACAATCCAATAGGTCACTCAGTTTTCGTTTTTACTAATCGTATGTAAACTAGCTGTCAAAAAATTGAGGCTGATCTTATAGTTTCAAGAAAAAATTGAAGAAAAATTGATTTTGGCAAAAGCAAAAAGCATAAAATTTAATATTGTTTGCAGCTGAACACTCGAAAGAAAGATTGAATTATTAATGAGAAAAGGAATAAGATTCTATAGCTAGATAGAAATAATCATAACCCAGTCAATTTTTTTATTTCATCTTTCTTTTATATTACATATCTACGTGTATATTTGCACTCGCTTCGGCAAAATCGACTAGATAGCTCAGTTGGTAGAGCAACGCCCTTTTAAGGCGTGGGTCCTGGGTTCGAGCCCCAGTCTGGTCACACTAAAAGACTCAGCATTAACTTGTTGGGTCTTTTGTCATTTATATACTTATGGTTTGAGGCGAGAAGGTTGTCCTGAGTGTGGTCGAAGAAAGCCCCAGACCTGTGCTAAGCGAAGTCGAAGTAATGGTCACTTGAAAAAGACTCAACATTAATTTGTTGGGTCTTTTTTCTTTTATATAGCTAGAGTGTTGGGGTGGGCGAGAAATTTATTATGGTTACATCATCATCAGTTGGTTCAGTTCAGTTATCAGCGCAGGTTAGTGAGTGTTTATCACTCGATTTATCATTACTACAGTTTATTAGTTCTTCATTAGTTCGGCATCGAGCAGGTGATTTGGGGCAGGTCTTTGGTTCTGATTTTGAGTCAGGCGTTGCTGGCTTCGAGTTTGGCGGGTGGTATTCTTCGGTATTTGAGTATGAGGATTGGGATTCTGGGTTATATGGTCAGCAGTTGTTGGTTATATCGCCCAGTGCTAAGGATACTACTTTTGTTTCATTTGTGGGGGAGCTGTTTTAGTTCCTTTTTAAGATTTAATTTACATCAACATAAATAGATTCGCTAGCGGCTAAGCGTAATGAATGTACACTCGAATCTTTATTTCCAGTTTTCGTATCAAGTCTCCATGCAGATAGGTAACAAGACTGTTTAGGACGACCCACTGAAGCAAGGTGCCATGCATGTTAAGAAGGAAGATGGATGGCGACAGTATGAGAAAACTGTAGAAAGTAACCTAAGTTTATAAAATACAAATTATTATTATTTTTAACTAAAATTGCTAACTATGAATGCAAGGTCTATTTTTTCTCCTAGGGGTCAGCTTAAATAAGAATAGGAGTCACTTTCACCGGAATATACATTAATGTCATGGACCATAACACATGGTATCTCGAAAGAATCACAGATACGAAAATCAATGAAATTGAAACTCTTTCGCCTATGGCCTACAAAAATTACAACCGTAGTAGGTACCTCGTTCGCCGAATGCTAACGTTTCATGTGGTCGGACATACTTTTGCTACTACTATTAAAATGTATCAATTTAATAAATGTTTATATACATATTCTAAATAGGCTACAATACTTTTCTCCCTTCTGAATGTAGAAGAATTAAATTGTAAATATGATTTTGAGCAAAGAGTGATTTTTTTAAAACCAGAAAACTGGCATAGTAAAAAAGTAAATATGGAATAATAGCAATGAGTAGATTATCTGCTATAATATAATTTAAATTATTATTGAGGAGTAACCACAAAAATGGTGAAAAAATAGTGAATATTCCTACGAATAAAATCCATTTTATCCAAATGTTAATTTTACCAAGATAAGGAAACGCTCTTAAGAAATTCGGAAATATATGAGCCAAAGAAAATAAACCATCCCATCCAAATGGAGAACGATTTAATTTGATACACGTAAAAATGTTCAAAGAAAAAATCAAAACTAGGAATATTATACTCCCCAAAAATATAGACTTACTTTCTAGTCCAAATCGGATGATTCCAATTCCAGCACTGACTAAATTTAATAAAAAGAATAAAAAGAGAAATAGTTTTATAATTTTATCCTGGCTTTTTGATTGGGAAGAAAGATATTCTTTTTTAATTCGGGTATGAATATTTTGTAAGCTAAATTTTAAACTCATCGTCGATCGATGAATTTGATCAATAAGAACTTGAAACTTATCCCGATTAGTCGTCACATCAAAACCTAATCCGTGCAAAGCGTTGTTATTAATAGTGCCTAAAGATTGCTTTGTTCTGATTGCTTTTAATAAAACAGGAAACCATAACTTAAAAGAAGCATTACTGAGGGTTACATATTTGGCATTGGTGAAAAGGACATACAGGTCTGATCTTATTTTGCTTTCAAGGTTATTGTATCCAGATTTAGATGTTAAATCCTTATGAAACCAACCATTTTCATTAGAATTAAATTGACGCAGATAATTAGGTAAATTTTCCTGCGACATTTCTTTTAGATCAATCTCTATAAAAGGATTGCGTAACATTTGTGCTAGCTGCAAAGAAATATTAGGGTGGTCTGCACTATTCTCACTAGAATATAATTGCATCAATAATTTAGCAGAAGAAGTACTATTTATTCCTGACAAAATATTGGCAAGTAGAGAAATATCTATCTTTTGATCTTCGTCTTGAGCATATTCCTTTAAAAAGCTTAAAGATACATTTCCATAATTTATAAGAGCTGTTACAGCTGCATTTCGAATGATTTCATCTTCATGAGAAAGGAAACTTATAATTGGTTTTAAACCAGCAGAGGCCCTCGTTTTCCCTAAAATTGTGATCACTTTACTTCTTATTGAAGCATCAGAATCTAATAAACCTACCATTTTTTTTGTTAACTTTTGAGGAACCGTAAGCGCTTGCTTTTCATAATCTGTAGCAATAATGGCTAATACATTTACAATATTGTCATCATCTGCTTCTTTTAAGGCTTCCAGCAGACCATCAATGATTTCTTGAGCCGTTTTTTGGTCATATTTGACCGAATCACTAATACAATAACCCGCTAAAATCAATCTTTTTACCGTCTTGGTTTTAATAATATCTTTTATAAGATTTGTTGTATTGTCTACTAAGCCCGAATATAAAAGAATCACCTCTCTCCATTCTTGATTTTCAAAATGTTCAGCTAATTTCGGATATTCTGAAGGGTTGAGCTGAATGTGTTTGGCTACTAAATATTCTTGAAGCGTCAAGTGAGAAAAACCTAAGACGCCAATAGAACGTTCCATTAATAATCCGCTTCTCACTTCAATATCATCCTGCACCAATTCTTTTGCAGGAATAGTGATATTAACTTTAGGGGCAATTTCAGCTACCAATTTAATTATGTTTTCCCGGCGGTCTTCGCCAATTCCATTAACTTGAAAATTATAGGCAATTTCTCTTAAGACGGTTTCCTTTTGAGTAACATCAGTAGCGACATTAAAAGAAGCGATATTTTTAGTTCTTTCCCAAGCATCAATCAATAATTCCACACATTGACTATAAAGAATGGTCCGTCCTCTTGGCAAGATGTTTCTGTTGAAATGAACTAAAGCAATTAAAGATAATAACATAGGATTAACGGCAATAGAGTGTATCCGACTATTGCTATCAATGGAATTAAGAATTCTTCTGGAATAAAATTCTATAGCAGGTTTTACATACTTTTCTTCATGTTCTTGCCAACGGGCTTTAAAATCTACTTTGTCAGGACGATCTAATTCTAGTTTTGTATACTCCATAGAGGTAATAATCGCTTTGTGCCATCCTCGAATAAACCATTGGATTTCTTCTCTGCTAAAATCTTTTGTCTCAAAAATTTTAAATCCGTTTAACATATTTTTCCAACCAGCAATTCTACAAGTAACAATATATCTGTTTTTCGGAAAATCAGCAATCAGGTTATTAATCTTTACAGAAACATTGTGATGAGCTTGTTCATTGGTGACCTCATCAAGTCCATCTAACAAGATAATACACTTCCCCTCTCTCAATTTTTTATAAAAGAAATTTTTCGGATATTCTTTAAGAATGTCGTCAGAAATAATTTGAGATTTATCACTTTGAAGATCATCTAAAATTGATTTTTTTGTATTATTGGATAATCTTCGTAAAGGAATAAAAATCGGAAGTAATTTTTCTTGTACTCCAAATACTTGATTGGCTTTATCTTGCGCAAACATTAGAAGTGTATAACTCAGCGTGGTAGTCTTTCCTGCTCCAGGACTACCTAAAATGACTAGGTTTTGATATTCCCTTATGGCATCATTGAAATGAATAGTTTGCTGTTGTTTGGCTTTAAATTGAGATTGATAAAAAGCATTGGAAAATTGAGTATCATAGTTAGATATGCGTAATGAAACAAATACCTCTTCCAATAATGGCCGACTTATTCCTGCAGTATTAAAACCTATAATTTTTAAATATTTATGGTTGAAAATTATATTCCTAATATATCTTTTAATAAACCTGTTTTCTGCTAATTTGCCACCACTATATCTGCCGATCCAATCAAAGATGGAAAGCATCAATTTTTTAATTTTATCTTTTAAAATTCCAAGTATAGTAATTATCAACATCAATATAATACTCAACAGCATGGAACGGGCATTCCCATATTTTTTCTTGATGGATTCCAAAATAGAAGAATGTTTAACTATGATATGACTGTTTTTTCCCGAAATGAATATTAATTCCTCTTCGGTAACTGTTTCCGTTCCTCCCCCCTTATTTATTTTTTTAAGTTTGTAATTATATATACCTGGCAAAATATGCAATTTCCGCAGGAAAAGAACATTGCTATTGTTTACCTCAAAAGTAGAAGAGGAATCTATGTCTATCCCATCTATTTTGAGCCGATCCAAAAATGTACCAACACCAGTAGGTACTAATATTTGTTTATTTAATACGGTTGTCAAGTTAATTTGTTTCCCGGTTGTCACCACCTTCTTCATCAAGGATTCATTTTGAATTTGAGGGGTCACTGAAAAGTAGAAGATTATTTCATTGTCAGAACTGGCATGATCAAAAGTCACCTGTAGGTCGTGATTAAAACCTTCTGACATTTCAGGAATATTAATTTCAAGGCTAATTTCAGCAGATTTCACAAATAGTTGTGCCTTTAATAAAGAAGTAATAAAAATCAGTAAGATTAGTATAAAATATGCTTTCTTCATGTAGCTTTTTTTTATCAACTAAGGTTTATCTATTTTTTTATTCTTAAAGTCAATTTTTCTTGTATCAATGTTGAATGCCTGATACAAGACAGCTTTCCAGTTAGGGCTCATGCTAAATTTCTTTCTCCAAGTATCGATAACAACAGCATTTGATTCAGAAACTACTTTGAGGTTGACAACCTTATGTTTTCCATGAGTGTTCAGCCAAATTTGAATTGTTGGAAAAATAGAAGAGTCATCAGGTTGCAACCAATTGATTGAAAATTTTTCCAGTGTTTCCCTTATCTCTTTTTCATATTTTTGTAGGCTATCGATCTTACTTTCCTGAATATCTAACTTAAAGGTCATTTTTAATTGAGAATAAGGAACAAGTTCTGGGTAGGTTTGGTAAAACCGTAAAAGGTGTTCATCTTCTTTAGTTTGATTTTCCATTTCCGATGCCGTAATAGCCATTGCTTCGTGAGTGCGAGCAATAAGTAATTTTTCATACTCCTTATTTAATTCCGGATCTTCTAATACGCTCTCTAATAAATCTAAGGCTTTCTGATATTCTTCTAATTTCATATAGAACCTGGCGGAAAGGTATTTATAATATTTTTTGACTTTTGATCGTGGATCATAATTCATCCTATCTTCAAATAACTCAATAAAGTATTTAGGGCTGTAGTTTTCGATCAAGGTCCAAATCTCATCAAAGAGAAACATGTTCTCAGAAGAAAAAATGCGATAAAGAACTTGGTCTCGTTCTTTATTATTGGCCAAAGCATCTGTTAGCTGAAAGTAAAACCAATAAGCCCTGGTATTCAACCAGGAAATATCTACTAAGTTGGCGGGGGAGTAATAATAATTCCTATCCTCAAATTTCAATCTCTTACTACCACTTTTAAGTATAATGTACATATACAAACCAGTAAAAAAACGATACTGTTCTTCAGTCCATGTTGACCCAATATGTAATTCATTAAACTCAGTTGCTTTCATTATGTGATTCATCGCTCCATACCAGTTGCCAGCATAATAGTGCACTCTCGACAAACCCATGTTATACCATCCGTAGCCAGGAACAATTCCTTGCTTATCTATAATGGCCTCTATTTGTTTAATTCCTTCAATGGGTTTACCTCTATAAATATCAATCATAGAAAGCCAAATATAAGACTCTCTTAAACTCTTAGATTTGCTTTTTTCAATATCCTTTATATCTTTGTTAAAATACTTTTCAGCAGTGGGGAAATCGGCTTTGGTAAGTTGAGAAATTCCATAATTGTTATTCGAAATTTTGCTCCAATGTTTTTTATAACAGTACTCCGCCGAATCAATTTCCAGATTGTATAAGTGAAATATGGCTTTGTAATAGTAGATGTACTTATGTTTAGTTTCAAAATAACTGGTCACCCATACTCGGTCAAAAACATATTCATTTTCCTCCAAATGTTTGAAGGACTTATTTAATTGATTCATGGCTTCAGCAACATTCTCTGCAATGGAGGTTTTAAGGAAGAAAAAATCTTTGGAGGTTTTGGTGCGATTTCGATAATATAACCAGGCCTTAGTCTGATAAGGATTCTCATAAAAAAAATTGACCATCTGCTTTTTTTCAAGATCATCAATTACAATATAAGCCGAATCGGCCTGACCTATATTAGAATAGCAACCATACAATTCACTACAGATATAAGTATAGTCTCGCTGCCTTTGAATGATTTCTGATTTATGCTTTTGATATGTTTTTTGATTCCAGTAAGCATATTTTAGACTTTTACCATAGTCTTTTTCTATTAATTTTTTGGCTTTTCCTAATGATCTAATAGCAATTTCATATCCCCGACGATCTTTTGCTACCCTCTTTTTATGAATCCCTTGAAACATATACCCAACATAGTAATTGGGAGCCCAACGGATAAATTTTGGATATTCTACTTCTGCTTCTATATCAGAATACCACAGACTTAGAACAGTATTTCTTAGATTATCAACTTTGGAAGTCTGTGCTTCAACTTCAAAGTTTATTGTTGAAAGGAATAAAAAAAAGAGAAGGAATTTTCGTGTTTTCATATGGCAAGAATTTAGAAATAATCGTTGAACTCATCGATGGAATCCATAGGATTAATTAAGTTTACAGGGCTAATTTGAATGATTTCTATTAAGTTTTTATCAAGGGTAAATTGAACACTACTATTGGCTTTGGTAAAAAAAAGAGAACAACGTTTGGCTTGTTTATTATCGATATTTAATTCATCATTTCCCTGCAAAAAGTAAATAAAATTTTTGCTGTATTGAAGAGTATCTACCTCGGTTACCATTATTTCGTAGTAGCTGATATTCCGTTGCATGAAAGTCTGAACTGCGAGTTTAAAAGTTTTGTTAAACTTGGGTTCTTGTAACCTTCTTTCAAGTAGATAACTAGACTTGATGCTCGATTGATTATCAAAATGTGCGGGAATAAGGATATAGGCTATACAGCCGCAAACTGCAATACAAGTGACAATTCTATAAGCAATAGAGACTTGTCTAAAGTCATCGTCTTTACTTCTGAAATTGCTATTTAGCATTAAAATAATTAATGAGATAAATACTCCAGAGGTGAGAAATAAAGTAACACAATGATTTTTGACTTCTCCTAATTTAATGGTGCCATAAAACAATTTATATAACATTATCAGTGTAAATGCAACTGCAGCACCGATCCAGATTCTTTGAAAAATATTAATTTCTGGTCTTATTTTTTTTGATAATACAAAAAATGGAAATGTAATAGGAAAGAATAGATAAAATAAAATATTTTTTGGTTGATTGTCAAAATAATATTTTTCGGCATTAAGTACACTATTGATCACATCCAGATTCAAAATATATTCTAAAAAAATGATGCGTTTTTTAAGAAATACACTTTGCCTTGGGAAGCTGATAATGATATAAAAAAGCAATAGAAAAGCGAACAACTCTTCGGCATCAACCTGATGAAAAACCATGAAAGAAACTATGATTAAAATAGTAATTAAGAATAATTCAAAATAAGCTTTTAAAGCTTCAAAAGTACTTTCTGGATGTAACCAAAGAGGTAACTCTTCTGAGATGAAGGCCATTTTATTGGCGTTTAATTCATTTAGGATTTGTTCATCTGGAACGACTTTCTTTAAATTGTTGATAGAATAATCCTTTACCATGTAATAAGTATAAACACTATCCCAAATCCAACCTAGGCCAGCTATACCAAAAGTGGCTAAAAAAAAATTTGCACTTATCGTCTTATTAAGAAAAAAACGATGAGCACCAAAGAAACCAAGTGGAGGCAACCACAAAAGATATGCAAAAACAAGGTTTCTTTTATTGTCCATTGTTAAGAAGTTGTTTGCGCTTTATTAACAGGAATGACTTTAGATAATCGTTCCAATTCGGTGTCTACAATTTCTTTTAGTGCCTTTTCTTTTGCTTCATTATTTCTAAAAATTAACCGATGATTAAAAACATCTTTAGCTAAAAATTTTATATCATCCTCTATCACATAAGTTCTTCCTTGAATCAAAGCAAAAGCACGAAGGCATTTTAGAAAAATAATACCACTTCTTGTTGAAGCTCCTAACTCAATATCAGGATGATTTCTGGTCATCGTCAAAATATTTTTTACGGAATTTATTATTTCTTCATTCAAATAAACCTGATTCGAAATTTGTTGTATCTCCAATAAATCTTGTTTGCTCAATACGGGTTTTACATTTTCTTTAATTTTATTAATGGTTAAATAATTTTTGAAAATATCAATTTCTGCTTCTTCAGAGACATAGCCAAAACTAATTTTTAGATAGAAACGATCTAATTGAGCTGCTGGAAGGGGATATGTACCTTCCATCTCCACAGGGTTTTGAGTTGCAATGACAAAAAAGGGATCTTCCAAATAATGAGTTACTTCGCCAAGGGTGATTTGACTTTCGGCCATACATTCCAATAAGGCGGATTGGACTTTGGGGGAGGCCCGGTTAATTTCATCTGCTAAAACAATATTGGCGAATAAGGGACCTTTCTTGAATATGAAATCTTTTTTGGAATCGTCAAAGATATAAGTTCCAATAAGATCCATAGGCAAAAGGTCAGGTGTAAACTGAATCCGTTTAAAAACGACATGAGCCGATTGGTGATCCTCCTGCCTGTCATTAGCAATTGAAAAGGCAAGAGATTTTGCCATAGCTGTTTTTCCTGTGCCAGGATTGTCTTCAATTAAAATGTGACCCCCAGCAACTAAAGCCGTGATGACCTTCAAGGTTTCTTCGAATTTCCCTTTAATAATGGTACCTATGCTTTCAGTAAGTTGAAAGATCCTTTCTCTACTCTTAGTGATGTCATCTTGAAATTGCATTTTTTTAATTTTTAAATTTGTAAAGGAAACGGAATGTGCGGATAAAATTGAAAAAAGAAAAGAATACGGTAAAAGGAGAAGTTCTTTTTACTAATCTTTTGGGGAAATCATTGATAATATGATCCATTACTTGTTCATCTTTAGATTCAAAATCAACTTCCGAATATTTATATTTCAAATAAGTATTTATAAATTCACTATACTTTACGTCAAGGCGCTCATTGATAGTACTACCATGAATATTGGGTAATACATTTTTCTCATAAAGTTGAGCTTCATGCCTCCCCAAATAATTGACAAGCACCTTAGTCACTTCTTCTTTTTTATTAAAACTTCTATTTTTTAATCTCTTTAATTTTGAAAGTTGTACAATTGGAATTTCTTCTTTGAGCAAAGATTTCCAGGATTTATCTGTAAACGTATATGTCTTTTTTGTAGCAAAAGACAGCGGGGTTTCTTTAGAGCGGTAAAGAGAAAACTGATGTAATAGAAATTCAGAAAAGAAATATGTGTAATATATTTTTTTCTTGAAATCCTTTTCCATTCTGATTCTTAATTTTAAGTAACTATAAAATAAAAATGGGAATAGAAAAATAATTAACATAAAAAGTGCGAAGATTTTGCCATACAACTTCCAATTCGTAGGTGTAATACAATCACAATACTTGAGAAACAAGTACTCATTGTTAAAGGCGGTTTTCATTCCCACATACTTAGCAGTTTCGAACATAAAAACTTTGGGGTCGGAAAATTGTATATTTTTCATGACCTCTAATTTCTTCAATGAAGGTAACGGAATCCCTTTAGCATCTAAGGTTGCTATCGCCTGTGGAGTGACTTCATAACAATCCTTTGCTCGAATGGAAGTAGTATCTATCAAAGATATCCCCTGTTTTTTAACTAATAGATCTATGGGGAGTGGAACTGGAAGGCGGTCTAAAAATTCACTTTTGAAATTTTTCTCAACAGAAGCTCGGATATTATCAAGACTTCCATAACTGGTCATTAAAACTTTTTCACCTTTAGATAAATAAGTATAAGGAACCCTTCCAGTCGGAGAATTAATAAGGGGTTGCTTTAATTTAGTCCAAATTGTAAAACCTTGAGTGAGGTAACCTTTATGTTCATAAAATATAGTATCTAAAGCTAGATGAATAGTAGAATCCAGGCCGATTTCTTTTACAGTTCCTACAGCCATAAAGCCTTTAAGGTCAGCTATTTCAGGAGGCGTTCCATCTGGGCTTTTTTCTTCTCTTCCATCTCCTGGGATGGTGGTGTCAAAGTCCAACCAGCCATATCTGGGAAAATATACTTCCACCCAGGCATGCGCTTGATATCCATACACCCAATACCAGCCTGGGGTGTTGCGATCCTTTAATGAAAAACCTGTAACTATACGGCTTGGAATACCTTGTGCTCTTAATAAAAACAGGGTAGAATAGGCAAAATAAGTACAATAACCTTTTCTATTTTCAAATAAAAAATATTCGAGCATGGATTTATTATGATCAATTGGATTACCTGGAACTAAGGAGTATTTAAAAAGAGGCTCACCTAAATCATCTTTGGAAAGAAAATAATCCCTTAGTGCATTTATTTTATCTACAGGCGTTTCTGCAATTGTACAAATCGTATCACTTAAAACTTGAATGGAATCGAATAATGGACCTTTCTCCATTTTTGTATAGTAGGCTAAAAAAAGGGAATCTACTTTATTGTAATTTTTTACTTCCCGGAGTATCTTATTTCGCAGTTCCTGAAATTCTTCAAATTTTTCATTTCCTGTATTATAAATAAACCTTGCCGAGTTCAACTTTGAAATATTTGCCATAGCCGCATAAACGGTATGATAAATATCTTCAAAGTCTTCATCGATTTTTTTTCGTTCACATGAGTATGCTAAACTTGGTGCTATAAAAGAGGAACCAACAAGATCCTTTAGATATACTTCGATCTCTACTTCTTCCCTTAATAAAAATTGATTACTTTCCAAAAGTAGTGAACTATCAATATAGAGATCTAAAAGATATAAATCCTCTGGAGAAACCGACATAAGATCGTTAGGAAGAGGAAGGGAATCGTAGTCGATATGGAATTTTTCATTTTCTACATCGAATTGTGTTACATGGAACCTTTTATAATATAAAGGATTGGGTATTTCCTTCTCTTTATCGTAAAAGTGATCTAATTTGGTAACAAAAAGTAAGGAATCTGTTTGCCTTAATTCCGGGAGCAATTCCAAATAGTTATCCATATCAAAATTTCCGCCACTACCTCCTCCTAATGGAGGTGGGATATGAGAGAGGAGGTCACTTTCATATAATTCATTAATCGCACTTTGATCTACATTATCTTGAATTTTTTTATCGATATCAAAGTAACTCAATAAGAAAAAAGGAATAAAAAAGAAAAGGAATGTTATTAATAGAAATAGGAATATTCGATTCAAGATATGAAGTATGGTCTTTTTATCCAGAATATATGTTTTGAATAAGGTTTCTTTGATGTAAATTATATAAATGGAATAAAAAAGAACTGGAAAAAAAGTAAACAACATGTAGGAAAAATCAGTCTCAATTTCGAATGTATCTAATAATGAATTGATAAGAGGTAAATCATCACTGATGGTTTTTATGTAATCCAGTTTATCGTAAAACAAAATAATGGATACTAGAAGAACGGCAATCGATAGAAGAATAGAAAATATTCTAACTCTGGCAAAACCAAATCCTATAGTCCAGGAAAATAGAAAGGTGACCGCATAAAAAGCAAATTTTATAGAGGTATAAAAAGTGTCAAACTCGTCATTGATTGAAAAAATATATTCTATTGAATTATAAACCAGCCCAATTAACAAAAATAAAATAATAGTAATTGGAAAAAATCTTAGTCGATATGTAAATACGATGTATGAAATAAGCATACTTGAAAGGATGGTTATGAACAATTTGGTTCCAACAAAACTAATGGTAGGAAGATAGGCGAGGGCATAATTATAAAACAATAAGAAAAAAATCAGTGTCGTTGGAATGATCAACAACAAGGTATGGGTCAAAATAATGGGAAGCTTTTGTATCTTACGCTGTTTCATAATTCAGCACAGTTATTTTTCGGCTTTTAAATAAGGATTCAATCGCGGCTTCGTTCTTCTTTAGTTGTTGCTTGTATTTCCATGTTTTTAGAAACCCTGTTGCTTTTTGGTATTCAGTAGGTTCCGGACTAATTACAAAATATTTAAGTATAGATTGTTTTCTATACTTAAAAACTTCTGACATCTTAATCCAGTAAACCACTGCCAGTCTTGTGGAATCGCTTGTCAAATAGGCTAGTTTTTCTACAGGACATAAAGAACTAATACAAAGTACAAAAGGAGCTTTGATACGCATATTTTGATTTTGATTTAAATATTGATACAGGTCTTTTTGGTCATGCCAGATAGAAGAACTTAATTGAAACAGCCTCTTGTTATAGTCTTCAATATGATAGAAGTCTCTAAAAGTTTGATCTGGAAAATATTTTACTGAATAACCGGAACTTTGGATCGATTGGCTTACGTTCCTAACATGCCCTTTGAAAAAATCCAGAAAAAAATCATTGATAAGGGCATGCCTATATTTAGGAAAACCATGATGAAAGCTGGCATACAAACTAACATGCGAGGTATAGGGATTTACCTTGTCTGGAATTCTAACAATCAATTCCCGGTTCTTAGCATATATTTTCCATACAATTCGTCGGACATCATCACCACTCTCAAATTTTTTATAATTTAAATACTCGCCTTCCAATTTCTTTTTAGTAAACACCCTCACAATTTCTTCTTCTGTGTTATTTGGAAGAATATCAATGTTTTGGATTTGGTTGTCTGAAGGAGTTGTATAAATACCCATGTGTTCTATCTCTAGATATGGGAAAGAAAAAATTTGGAACATATCCTCAAAGAAAATGATGCTACTGATAATTGGATTGTCTCTTACATTGGGTAACCAAAGATTACCCTGACCTCTTATACCAATATGCTTCCTGCTTTTTTTCTCTTTTAGCGCTTCATTAATAAGGATTTTATCAGATACCTTATAATTCCCATATACAATTCTGATTTTAGCAAAACCTAGTGGAGGTCTTCTGATTCCCAGAATATCAATCTTGTCAATTGGAACATCACCAGACTCATATCCACTCTTTTGGAAATAAATTTTTATGATGTCTTTTCTTTCATCCTCATCTTTTTCCAGAATACGTTTCTTAAATAAAAAAGATATCCATGGTAAAAAGGAGGTCAGAAAACTTACAAATAAAACTAATGCTAAAAAGCCAAGCGTTATGATTCGAATTATTTTTATTCTGGAAGAATTTAGCTCAACTGTTTCAATAATACTATCTGTATAATAAGCTATTGTTAAGATTATTACAAAATAGAAAAAATTGAATTTTAAAGGAATGAAATTTAGGTAATATAGGAGCTTACGATTAGTCATCATATTCTTTGTGTTTCATAATTATTGATTTTTGAATAGTTAGATTTGTACTCCGAATGATTCGGTAATTGCGGAAAAAGAATACTCAAAAGTGGCATGGCAATATCCATTATCTCCCCACTCAGATCCGTAACTATTTCTGATTATGAAATGATCTTCAGTATAGCCGACTAAACACATTACATGGCTTTGCAATGATATACTGGAATAGTTTTTCAAGTGCCCCCCATTTGCCTCCGCATTTAGAAATTCATCGTCAACATTTAGTCTTATCAATACTGGTCCACACTGATTAATCCAATGTTTCCATATTTCTATGCGATTGTCATCATGTAGATTGAAGTAACTTCTAATCCTGAATTCGGTGGCGAATGAATAGAAAACATTTTCATCTAAACGGATATTCGCGTTAACATTAAATGGCAATACAGAATCTTTGACAATACCATAATCTCTTACAACATCCAATGCAGCTTTTATGCTAGTGCCAGATTTTTCAACAAATGATGTTGGCCTAGTATTCAATTCATCAGTTTCTTTGGAAGCCATCCAAACAAATCTAGCTGAAAGCAACTCATTTTTACCTAATCTTCTTTTGCTCACAAAATGCCATCTAAGAAGTGAATCAGCAACAGCCCAACCGACACATGATCCTGTTTCCTGTTGATCGCTGATGCTCCACCAATCTGCTCTAAGATCTTTCCGTGGAGGTGGACTAGATTGCATATCTATAATACTAGAGAGAACGGCCGTTTCAATTGTCCAATCTTCCATAGGATTATTTGAATCTTTACAATTGAAAATTCTATTAATTAACATTTTGATCAAGTTGCATTTGATAAATTGACTAACCTTTATTTTCGGGTTTTCATATGTTTATGTGCTTTCACTCAAAAAGTAACCTTCTTGCAGGTTTTTTTTTAATTTTCTTTTTTTGTATAGCGATATAAAATTTGTCAAAAATGTATCTTTAGAAAATGAATCGAATAATTCTGACATTATTTTTCACGTTGTCCATTTTGGTATGTGGCTGTCGAAAAACGAATAATATTAATCCAAAAGATGGGCTATTCTTTAACGAGAATATGAATAGCGTCGAAAGGCTACAAACTGAATATTCTAATAACTTGGATAGCCTAATACTTGCGAGTTCAATCCTTTCTAAAAAGGCTAAGCTATCAGCTAATTCCGATAGGAATAAGTGTAGAATTTACGACCTATATGTTAAATTGGCATCCAATTTCATAGAATTAGGCAACACAACAAGGGCCGAAATTTGTATTTTAAAAGTATTATTTGATGAGCATTTTTATGATGAAGAAATAAAAGTAAGAGCCTATTACAATCTGGGTCGACTAAATTTAAGTGTATTTAAATTTGATGAAGCCGTGATAGCTCTTGATAAAGCCCAAGACCTTTGTATTAAGGGTGAGATTAAGAATAGGCAAAAATATTTGGAGGATTGTATAGAACTTAAGTTCCTAGTATATCTGGAAAATATGGAGTTCGAAAAAGCTTGGGAACAACTTCGGTGTTTTGAAAATCTCATTCGCCTCAATATGACGAATCAATGTAGATATCACTTTTTAAAAGGCAAATATTTTCATTTCCAATTTATCGATGAAGCTGAAGAGTCTTTCAATACGGCAATTCAATGCTTGGTTGATATCCATAACTCCGATAGTCTCTTTTTAAGTAGAATACTAGATGAATTAGTTGAAATATTTACCGAAAGTAAGCAATTTGATAAGGCCTTAGAAATAAGTGATCAAAGTCTAATACTTAAAGAATTTAACCTTAAAAAAAATATTGAAATGTACAATGTTGAATTATCCAGAGCTCTGTTCGACAGGATTGAATTGCACATAGAAATAGGACAACACACTCAAAATATATCTCATTACCACAAAGCCATTAGACTCATAAATCAAATTAAAAAAAATTGTAGAATAAATGAGATAGATTATGACCACGATAATGTAATCAATCAAAATGAAATATTATTTGAACTAAGCGAATTGGAAATAAAGGTGTATTATAAATTGTGGACAACATTTGGATCCACTGATTATAGAGATAAACTTTGTAATCTCGTTGAATATTGGAAGAATCCAAAAATCTCTGATTACAAGAATTTTGATAGTCAAAACTTGTTAAGAAAAATAGAAGAAGTTAAAGCAAGAATTGAGAATAATCAAAGTGTAGAATTACTGGAAAAACTTGAGTTGATAATTAATGAGTTTTATCTAAAAGAGAAATCTAATTTTAAAATTGACTATTCCCAAAAAGCAAATATTGTGAATGTACAAGAATTATTAAATATCTGTGAAAGGAAAAACGCTGTAATTTTGGATTATTTTATAGGGCACTCTGCATTTACTATCAGAATAACATATTCTAAGTGTGGAGTAATAATTGAAGAAATCAACCCTGATAATTATTGGAAGGATGCTTTAGCTCTAACAGATAGCTTGAAGCTTATCGATCAGTTCGAATTCTTTCCGGTTGCCAAAAGACTTTATTTAAACCTAATACCTCCAATAGATGAAGATACAAAACATGTTATTATAAATCCATCTTCAATCTTGCAAAGATTACCTTTTGAATCCTTAGTTTATAACACCAAAAGTAAAATAAACAATGTTGAATTTATAGATTTTCTAGGTGGTAAATTTTATTGTTCTTTAAAATATTCGACTTCTAAAATTAATGATCAATATTTTAATTACGACAAGTACAGAGACTCAAATGAGTTGCGCTATGCTGGATATGCTTATTCAGATTGGAGCACATATAAATCCAAACGGCAGAAAGGATTGAATGAATTACCTGGTACTATTGAAGAAGTTAAAAATTTGGCAAAATTGTATCAAAAAGGTATAGGAACCATACGTTTTGGTTTAAAAGCAACTAAAAGACATTTTGTCAAAACAATTATTGATTATGATATTCTTCATTTAGCACTTCATAGTGAATATAATATTAGGTCAAGATTAAAAAACAAAATTGTTTTTAGAGGTTCTGCCTATGAAAGAGATCTTTTTTCATATGATCTTTTAAAAACCGATGTAAACTCTGATTTAGTTGTTTTGAGCCTTTGTCATGGTAATTCAGGAAAATTATTTAATAACCTTGGCGTTTACAGCATGAGTAAAGCTTTTATTAACAATGGAGCCACTCATGTAATATCAAACCTTTATTCACAGGGTGATAGTGTCGGAAGTCATATATTCCAGAGTTTTTATCGACAGCTATCAAAAACAGGTAATGTTTTTTCTTCTCTTAGGTCGGCTAAAAGAAACTTCTTTTATGATAATTTTAACGGCAACAAACATCCTTATTATTGGGCAGGTATTAGTTTACATTAATTTATTAAAATGACTATATATTAAAAAATTATATCCTTCACTTCTCCATAAAGCCCCTCGGATAAACTATATTTTATTTCTGCATTAGTATTTGTGTTTTGCAGGAATTGATAATCTTCTCGACTTACTTGGGTGGAAAATATTTCTTTAAATTTAGCATCTAATAAAGAAGGAGATTGTTGTTCAATTATAACTTTGTTTGGTGAAACATACCTCACATAGCCATGTCGATGAACTGGATTGCTGTGAACATGGCCAGATGAACTTGCCATATCTAAAATTATTCTTCTTTGTTCGTCAGATATACCAGGATTTGATATTAGGGAAACTTCATTATTTGATATAATGAAAAAACCGACAGATCCTTCTTTAAGAATTTCTTCACTTATGTAATTTGATAATTTTAAGTCTTTTACACTTAGATTCGATCCATTCTTATTTGCATCATAGATTAATTGGGGTGTTTTTTTTTTAGTCATTATTGGATAATTTTAAGATTAATAATTACCCATTTATGCTTGTAAAAACAAAAAGTAACCCTTTATCTAAAAAAAAAGATTATTTCTAACTATTTCTACTCGGAATAATCAGTTCTCCTTCTTGATTTCATATACAGAACCATAGAATCTTAATCTAAGTTAATAAGTAATGGGACACCCTACACTTAGCTTTTTAATTTTCTCAAAATTTACTATATCAGTGAATTTGAACACTTTTGATTTGGACGCAAATGGCCATCAATCAGACTGTCTTATTGTAAATTCGTCTGATAAAATTGATTCCATATCACCGTGCCTATGGTTCGGAGGAGAAGCAATCTAAGTTTGAGTGTTTATTAAATCAATGATATTAATGAATTGCAATTCTGTCTTAATTTTTGTGCAAAAAATAAATATTTAGGTTTACTCGTTTTTATTGAATTTAACTATAGTATTCTGCTAATGTTCTTTCTGAATTTCTCGAAGCAAATCTTCATAATATTCGAGATGATCATTGTTTATAGTTTCAGATTTTCTACAAATTTTAAAACATGAAATAGCTTCATTTACTTCATTAATAGCCAAAAATGAAATCCCCGCAAAGAATAAACTTAAAGTATCACTCTCTAATTCATACAGGTTTTTTAATTTCTTTGATGCGTTCTTGTAATCCTTTATTTCATAAGCTTCATAAGCTTCTGACAATAAATCATTGTTTTGTATTTTGCTACTTCTCTGGAGAACTTTACTATTAAGATGTTTAAAATTTGCTGCAATGGTTTCTTTTCTATAATTCTTTTCAGCGAAAATTCTATTCTCCAAGAATTTTCCAAAAAGTAATAAACCCAATACGATTAGCACCCCAGCAATAATTTTTTTCCATAAATTTGATTCGGTAATTCTATTTTTAATATCAATCTCTTCATCTAAATGTTTGAGCATAGAAAGTTTAGAATTGAGAGTTGAGTATCTTGCCGAAGATTTAATGGCATTAATATCCTCATATAATTTTCTAAAATGGGCATCAGCTTTCAACTTATTGTTAAAAGCATTAATTTCTTCCGGGCTCATTTGATTCCCGAGAAATCGATCTATTTTTTCAATATTTGATTTTTCAATTTCCAAATTAGTCTATTGTATATTTGTGCGCAGAAAGCAGTTTTTGTAACCTCTTTATACACTTATATTTTTGATTTTTAGTAGTGTCGTTATTCTTATACCCCATTTTAGCTGTAATTGCCGTGATATCCATTTCTTTGTAATAAAACGATTCTATTATTTCTTTACAAGGACCTCCCATTTTAGATAATGTATTGGTTAGTTTCAGAATTCTTTCATCTTGCTCATTGTAACTTTCAGAATTGAAAGACAAGTCTAATTGAGTAATTGAAAACTTTGAGGATCTATCCTTGTCTCTCAAGTATTCGTAAGCCTTATTTTTTCCTATTCCGAATAAATATGTTTTAATATTTGAGTTAAGTTTCGTGAGTTTTTCTGAAATAACGTTATCATATAATACAACAATGGAGGTTTGAAAAATATCTTTGGCAATATTATTCTCAATAGAATATTTTCTACCAAGCCATTCGATGAATTCGTCCCTATAAAGAGAATACAATTTTATCAAAGCTTGGTTATCATTCTCTTTAATGTACTCTATCCAATTCAAAGTTTCTGACTATTCTGATTTTTAGAAATTAAAGTTATACAACTTTAACGAATTGAATATCTTTTATCAGCAGTAAGTTTAATATTGGCTTGAAATACACCCCTGCCTACAAAATATTGTCCGATAATCAGGAATTCTTTACGGAATAAGAATTAAAAAAGAAATGAAGTTTCAGATTCAAGTTCTAACTACATGAATCGAATTCTGTTCCAATTCTTGAAATGATGATAATTATGGGATGTACGTGCAAAGAAATCTTACTTCTTTATAGTACTTTGTTTATATGCAGTTGTAAGCTAGTATTTGCAGAATACAAGTTGAAGTAAATAAAGACCTTGTCGTTACATTTATTTTGCCAAACATACTTCTGCATAGGTAGGTCCAGATATTCATATCTGCAAGGTCTGGTCTCTACGAGCCCTGGCACCTCCTTCGTCGGCGATCCGCCTTGCATATAAGTATATCTTCCCTTAGTGTGCATTCGATAGTATGAGCATCAGTCTCATCAGCATTTTTTCACTTAGTTATTTCATTATTATGGTTACATCATCATCAGTTGGTTCAGTTCAGTTATCAGCTCAGGTTAGTGAGTGTTTATCACTCGATTTATTACTGTTACAGTTTATTAGTTCTTCATTGGTTCGGCATCGAGCAGGGGATTTAGGTCAGGTTTATGGTTCAGATTTTGAGTCAGGTACAGCGGCTTATGAGTTTGGGGGTTGGTATTCTTCGGTATTTGAGTATGAGGATTGGGATTCTGGGTTATATGGTCAGCAGTTGTTGGTTATTTCGCCTAGTGCTAGGGATACTACTTTTGTTTCATTTGTGGGGGAGCTTTTTTAGCTCCTTTATAATTCGTATAAATACAATTTTATGATGAATCAGATTAAATTAACAATCCATATCGCTAAGTAATTCTACGTAAGACTGATAAGTATAATTACGGATTTTTGTAGTATTTTTTTCAGAACTTATTGGTATTTAATTTTGTTAAAAATCTAAAAGGTTATTTCAAAGTTGTTAAGTAGCATATAGATAAAAGCAGGTTTTCTATAAAACTTTCACAAATAACTACTAGGGATAAACTTACATAATTAGCCCTAAAGTTATTACAAGTGAAATGTTCATCTTATCATTCTACAACTTCAAGAACAATAAAATTATGTCTTTAGAAAAGAAAAGTTTTTTTACAAGAATCAAATACACTTTTATAAGGAATTGGAGAAGGATTTCTATTGTTGCGGTTTTATTAGGGATTTTCGCAAGCATAGCAAGTATTTCTGGCTACGATTTTAAAGACTTTTTTGAAGAGCATGAATCTACCTCTTTACAGTTAACTGTTTACGTTCATGGAACTATAAGCAAACAAGATTATATATTAGAAAATACGGGTGAATTACTAGTTGACTTTGAAGGAGATAGAAGAAGTGCGAAAATTGGTGAAAAAGGCAGAACCGTTTTTAGTGAAATACCGCTAAAATATAGAAATCAACCTGTACCCATTCATCTTAAGGCTAAAGGATATCAATTAGAACTCCCAAATAAAATGCATATTTTAAACGAGAAACCAATATATCTAGGTGTAAAAAGTTCATGCTTTTCATGTAGAATATATGGGGTAATAGAAAAAGGAAGTAAGCATGTTTCTAATGCCATTGTTACAGTTGATTATATTAAAGGTGTAGTTGACACAACTGATAATTATGGGTTCTTTGATTTATTAATACCTCCAGACCAAGAACAAAAACAATATATAATAACTGTTCTCAAAAATGGGGAAATTGTATACCAAGAAGAAACAACTCCCGCACCAGGCGTACCTACAAAAATTACTTTATTCAAAAAAACTGAATTAAAATCAAAATGAAAAACTTATTTCTCCTTTTCTTCTTTTTCATTTTAAACGATCTTAGCTATTCCCAGACTACTCTTAATGGTGCAATTACGTATCAAAATACTGGAAAAAAAATCGAAAAACTTCAAGTTACTTCATTTGGTTCAACACCTACAACAACAATATCTAATTTGTCAAACAAAAAAGGACTATTTTCTCTCTATTTTCCGTATAAAGTTCCTAGAGATTTTGTTTTACTGAGTATTGAAAATCCAAGATATGAAATTGTTAATCACCCAAGGGAACTTAGAGTAAAACTATCTAGTAATCCTGATTCATTAATTAGGCTAGTTGTCTGTCGCAAAGGAGAAAGAGACCAAAATGCAATAAATTACTATGACATTGCAACCGAACATATTGAGAAAAAATATGAAGAAGAAAAATCTCATCTTAATCAGGAGATTAGTAATCTTCAATATCTTTTGAATAATGAAAAGGAAGGAAATAAAATATTTGAGAAAGATGTTCTATTAGCCAATGAAAAACTAAGTCAATTATACTCTAAACATAAACGACTTTTAGACAAAGCTTGGATTTTAGCCGAAGAGTTTTCACGAATTGATTTAGCACAAGAAGACGACATAATAAATCGAGCTTTTAAAGCTTTTCAAAAAGGCGAAATAAAAAATGCTAGAGTTATTCTAGAAAACTCAATTTACAATGGAAATTTGTCTGAAATTAAAAGACTTGAAAAGGATATATCAGATATTGAAAACTCTACTGAAAAGGCGAAACTTTTTCTTATTGAAGTTAAGATTAAAATGGTAGAGAAAGTTTTACTATCAGTTAAATTAGCTGAAATTGATTTTGACTTTGACTCTGTAAATGAGATGCTCAGCTTAGCTTTAAATGTAGATTCAACAAACTACAATGCTTTAATAGCCAAAATAATGTTTCATAAAGGGCTATATGAATACGTTGAAAGTATAGATTTATTGAATAAAGCATTAAAATATTCAAAAGATACAATTCAAATAAGTAACCTATTGACGGAATTAGCCAATATTTATATTCTACAAGATGAATTTGGAAAAGCTGATACTCTCCTGAATCAAGCTTATGCAATTAAGTCTATGTTTATCGATGAAAATTCTAAAGCCTTAGAATCCATACTTATCTCAACTTTAATAAGTATGGGTAATCTATATTTTTACACTAATCAATCAGACAAGATTGATTCAGTTTATATAAAGATGATTGATATTCTAAGAGTGTTATCAAACAAAGATTCTGAAATTTATTTAGAACCACTAGGGAAAGCATTAAGTAACTACGGGCTTATTAATTATTACATGAGGAAATTGAAGAAAGCTGAGTTAATTTTAAACGAAGCAGTAGAAATAAGAGCATCACTTTTAAAAGAAATGCCGTCTATCCCTAGATTAATTGATATGGCACTTACATATAATAATTTAGGAAATGTGTTTTACTTCAAGAATAAACTATTGGCTGATAGCATTTATCAAATAGCAACTGACTACTTTTTAGAAGTTGAAAAATATAATCCAATTCTAGCTTATGAAGATTTATCCGAAATCTATAACAATAGAGGGCTTACATTTAAAGGGTTATCAAAATTTAATGAAGCTGACTCGTTACTTAAAAGATCATTAAACATACGAAGAGATCTAGCAGCATTAAATCCAAATGTATTTGATGAAGATGTTGCAGAGACACTAAACAACCTAGGTAACTTATCTATTTTAAAATGGGATTATTCTAATGCATTGGATTACCATGAAGAGTCACTTACAATAAGGAGAAAGCTTGCTAAGAAAGCTTCTGCAAAATATACCCCTAAACTAGCTGAAAGCTTAACAAATGTTGGAGAGATTTACATTGCGTACAAAGATTATTATCGTGCCGATTCAGTTTTGAGTGAAGCAATTCAAATAAGAAGAAAGCTTGTTATTACCGACTCAATTTCTTATAGTTCATTGCTTGCTTCATCATTAAATCTTCGAGGTATAATATATATTGCCAAATTGAACTTCGTAAAAGCAAAAAAAGACTTACAGGAGGCTTTAAAATTGGGAGTTGAATCAATCAGAATAGATAGTTCAAATACTTTTAATATTGCAGTACATGCAAGGAGTTTGAGTAATTTGGGTTTATTGAATTATAAAACAAATAATTATGAAGAGGCAGAAGATTATTATTTAAAGGCTTTAGAGTTATATAAATTTCTTGCACTCAACAATTCGACTATTCAAGTTAAAGTATCGAATACTTTAGACAATCTAGCTGAAATTTATTGCAATATTGGAAAATGTGATCAAGGGCAAGAATTGTTAAAACAATCAGAAATTACTTATCATGAATTCATAGATATGAAGTCATTGAAGTTTTGTTGGCATTTAAGTTTTGTTCGTCTTAGACAAGCAAAATGCATTTTGGCTGTTTTAGGCTTAAAATCTGATAAGACTTTATTCAATGACGGGATTAATTCTTTAAATGAAGGTGAAACATATTTAAACAAATTTGACTCTACCCTCCCAATTATAATAGAGCAGATTCAAGAATTTAAAATTCTCAAAAAGAAGTATCAGAAATTTAAATAAAAAAATACATTTGTTTGCCACTCGATTTATTGTTTTTACATTTTATTAGTTCTTCATTGGTTCGTTATCGTACAGGTGATTTGGGGCAGGATTATGGTTCGGGCTTTGAGTCAGGTACGGCTGCCTATGAGTTTGGGGGTTGGTATTCTTTAGTATTTGAGTATTTAGATCAGCATTCAGTGTTGTATGGTCAGCATTTGTTGGTTATATCGCCTAGTGCTAGGGATACTACTTTTGTTGCATTTGTGGGGGAGCTGTTTTAGCTCTCGTTTATTATCCCATACCTTCTCTTGTCAACACAAATCTTTTTTTACTTCAAAACTGAGTTCTAAAAACTTTTTAAGGAACTGGCAGAACAACTATTTAAGTCACAATTATTAATTTGAAACTTCATTCTGTTCTATTACGTCTAATTCAATTTTTAACTTTTAATCGAACACAGTAACCTATTCTATTCATATAAGAGTAAATTTTAGCTAAAGATACTTCTCGTTATATTAAAGGCGTTGAATAATAATCTCATAGGGCGAGGCAGTTATATTAATAACTATTCTCTACATTGTTACTCAAGTACAAAATGTGCCATTTGATGATCAAACGATTTCAGGTTCTAGTCATCGATATCGATGGTTATTATTCAACCTTTTAATCATTATATTATGTCATCCATTACACAGCCATGAATTTGATTTAAAAATAGGATTTTTAAGAATTGAACTCAAAGACATTGTCCTTATGACGAAACAGTATTATGATTTATAGCATACCAATCTATTCTAGTTTTCGAAAGCTGGTTTGTTCAGAATCTTATAAACTAAAAAATTAAATCCTTCTACTATGATAGGTGAATTTAAAAATCTTCTTGACTTCTTTCAGGATTGGCTTCAATCAATAGGAATACAAGAAGGCTATATCCAAATAATAATAAGTCTTTTATCATCATTATTCTTACTCTTAATTTTATTCGGGTTCTTAAAAATAGCTTTTAATTGGATTATTCTGTTATGGAAAAAACGTCTTTTAAATCGAGATCTATATCCTTATTTTACAGCAGCTGAAATTGATAGAGCCACTCGATATTATATTCCTTCTAAATTTCAAAATGTTGCTCCCTCTCAAGATCAAGAACCTGGGCGTCGTAATACTGCTTCGGCACGAAACAAATTAATACCTCTTTTTATTAAAAAATTTATTCACAATGTTGAACATGCAGATAAATATAACCTGATCCTTGCTGATTCCGGAATGGGTAAAACCACTTTTATGATTAATCTATACCTTTCATATAGAAAAAAACAAATCTTTTATAAGCGCAAGTTTGATATAAAATTATTTCCCTTAGGTCATCCAAGTACATTTGAGGATATTCTTAAAATCCCTAATGAAAAAAAGAAAGATACTATTCTTCTTCTAGATGCTTTTGATGAAGATGTTCTAGCTGTTGCAGATTATAAAAAGCGGATGGAGGAAATCATAGAAAAAGTCTGGCGATTTAGAGAAGTTGTCATAACCTGTCGAACACAGTTTTTTCCTTCATCCGATGATGAACCTCAAGAAACAGGTCAACAAAAATTTGGTGTAGATGGTGGAGAATATATTTTTTATAAACTTTATTTGTCTGTGTTTGATGACAATGATGTTAGAAAATATCTCTCAAAACGATATAACGTTTTGAATCCATTAAATTGGAGAACATTAAAAAAAGCTAGCAGCCTGTCGGAGAACTCATAATTTAACAATGAAAGAATAAAATGAAGTAATTGCTAATACTTTATGTATTTTGGTGATAGCAATATGTTATGTTTTATGCGAGACTTTATAAGAGCAAATCGAAACCAAATTAGTTTACTTCCCCCATCGATAGATGAATGGCTT
>Ga0256847_1000187_pt1 | contig 43712 bp, 47 predicted proteins | sample TeddybearmetaG_FD_189099 | JGI IMG/M metagenome (GOLD analysis project Ga0256847, IMG submission 189099) | Hydrothermal vent microbial communities from East Pacific Rise, Pacific Ocean - Teddybear | ecosystem: Environmental > Aquatic > Marine > Hydrothermal vents | place: Pacific Ocean: East...
AACTGGGGCAATTAAATTTTTTAGCTTGTTGATTAAGGGCTTTAAAAACAGCTTGATGTCCTAAATGAACACCATCAAAATTACCAATAGTGGCAACACAACCTTGATGTTCAGGCTTTAAATGACGGAAACCACGGATTAATTGCATTATTTTATCGTTAATAATATTAAAGAAAGAAGGGCGGGATTATACAAAAAATAGCGTTGCTTTTATAGCCCAGTGGAATTTGTTAAAATAATCATATTATTTCGCCTAATACCTCTCTATATGCCAAGCAAACCAACTCATAGCCCCATGATTCAACAATTCCTAAAAATAAAATCAGAATATCCTGATTTATTATTATTTTATCGAATGGGCGATTTTTATGAATTATTCTTTGAAGATGCGGTTAAAGCCTCTGAATTATTAGAAATTACACTGACTAAAAGAGGGAAAGCCAGCGGACAAGATATTCCCATGTGCGGAGTGCCTTATCATGCGGCAGAAGGTTATTTAGCAAAACTGGTTAAACTCGGTGAATCGGTGGCACTTTGTGAACAAATCGGCGATCCTGCAACCAGTAAAGGTCCTGTAGAACGGCAAGTGGTTCGAGTCATTACCCCTGGCACATTAACGGATGATGCTTTATTACAAAATCAACAAGAAAACTTATTATGTGCACTTTGGCAAGATAATCAACAATATGGTTTAGCCAGTTTAGATTTAGCATCGGGACGTTTTACGCTTTATCCTTTGGCAACAGAAAGTGCGGTTAATAGTGAGTTAGAGCGCTTAGGTCCCGCCGAATTATTGATTGTTGAAGATAATATTAAGCCATTAGCAGATTTTAATTTAACCCGCCGCCCCATTTGGCATTTTGATGAGGAAACCGCTTTTAGTTTATTAACTCAACAATTTAAAACCCAAGATTTAATTGGATTTGGCTGTCAAAAAGATGATGCAATGGCAGTTTGTGCGGCAGGCGCGTTATTACAATATATTCAAGAGACCCAAAAAAGCGCTCTGCCCCATATTCAAGGTTTAAGAGTGGAGCGTCATGAAGACAGTATTATTATTGATGCGGCAACTCGTCGAAATTTAGAAATTAGCCAATCATTAAGCCAAAATCCCAAACATTGTTTATTAGGTTTATTAGACAAAACAGCAACAGCGATGGGTAGCCGAGAAATTAAACGTTGGATCGGACAACCTTTAAGAGAAATAGAATTAGTCACCGCCCGTCATCAATGTATTCAATTTTTATTAGAGGGTTTATATTATGCCGATTTAAATCAAATTTTAAAAGGCATTGGGGATATTGAACGGATTATTTCACGAATTGCTTTAAAAAGTGCTCGCCCCCGTGATTTAACGGTATTACGAGAAAGTTTACGGTTATTACCTGAATTACAAGAACAATTAAATTTTAATCAAGCTTTAATAACTGAATCTCCTTTTATCGATTTAAAACAACAAATTAGCACTTATCCTAAAATAGTCGATTTATTAAGTCGGGCAGTGATTGAAACCCCGCCTGTTTTAATCCGTGATGGCGGGGTTTTGGCAGAAGGTTATGATGCAAAATTAGATGAATTAAGAAATATTTCTAAAAATGCCGATCAATTTTTATTAGATTTAGAACAAGCAGAAAAAAAACGCACGGGAATCGACGGTTTAAAACTAGGTTATAACCGTGTGCATGGTTATTATATTGAAGTCAGTCGCTTACATTCTGATAAAGTACCTGAGGATTATATTCGGCGTCAAACCTTAAAAGGGGCGGAACGTTATATTATTCCTAAATTAAAAAAGTTTGAAGAACAAGTCTTATCTTCCAAAGAACGCGCCCTTGCTCGTGAAAAAATGCTTTATGAGGCATTATTAGAACAATTGATTCCTAAAATTTCCGCCTTACAATATAGTATTGCCGCCATTGCTCAATTAGATGTTCTGGTTAATTTTGCTGAAAGAGCCGAAAGCCTTAATTTACAACGCCCCACTCTTTCAAATAAAGATTTAATTCAAATTAAAGGCGGGCGGCATTTAGTGGTTGAGCAAGTCAGTGATAACCCCTTTGTAGCAAATGATGTTGCAATGCATAATAAACGGCGGATGTTAACCATTACAGGACCAAATATGGGCGGTAAATCAACTTATATGCGGCAAACGGCTTTAATTGTTTTATTGGCTTATACAGGTTGTTTTGTGCCTGCTGAAAGTGCCACCATTGGAGTGATTGATCGAATTTTTTCCCGCATTGGGGCTTCGGATGATTTAGCGGGTGGGCGTTCTACTTTTATGGTCGAAATGGAAGAAACAGCGAATATTCTCCATAATGCAACGTCTCATTCATTGGTTTTAATGGATGAAATTGGACGTGGAACCAGTACTTTTGATGGTTTATCTTTGGCTTATGCCTGTGCCATTGAATTAGCCGAAAAAATCAAATGCTATTGTTTATTTGCAACTCATTATTTTGAATTAACCGAATTACCTAAGACTTTTTTAAGTATTAGTAATGTTCATTTAAATGCCAAAGAACATGGTGAACAAATTATCTTTTTACATCGAGTTAAAGAAGGCTCGGCTAGTCAAAGCTATGGTTTACAGGTGGCAACTTTAGCGGGGGTTCCTAGAATCGTGGTCAAACGAGCAAAACAATATTTATTTGAGTTAGAAAAAAGTAATATTCAAACTCAAGGTGCAGGGTTGCAACTTTCTTTATTTGATGAAGAAACTAAAATGGAAAGTGAAACCCTCAGTGAATTAGCAAAACTAAAACCTGATAATTTAACCCCTAAACAAGCCCTTGATATGTTGTATGCTTTAAAAAAAGCGGCTCAAAAAGAATTAGAAGCAAAGTGAATTTAATCTTATTTTTGGGCTTTTAATAAATCTCGAATCTCGGTTAATAATATTTCTTGTTTTGGTATTTCAACCATTTTTTCTTGTTCTTTTTTCTTTGCTGAATTTAAAATTTTAACCAAAATAAAAACAGCAAAAGCAATAATGGTAAAGTCAATCACGGTTTGAAGAAATTGCCCATATTTAACAACGACTTCAGGGGCTTTATCGGTGGCTTCTAGTAATACAAAACTTAATTTTGAAAAATCAACCCCACCCAATAAAACACCAATCGGCGGCATAATAACATCTGCCACCAATGATGAGACAATTTTACCAAAAGCCGCACCAATAATAATCCCCACAGCCATATCAACCACATTACCTTTAACTGCAAAATCTCTAAATTCTTGTAACATCCCCATTTTTTTACCTCTTAATTATGATAGAATAGAATAAAATATATTTGGAGTCATAAATGAATACCAAACAATATATTATCTGTCCACATTGTAATACAATTAATAATGTAGCAAGTGAACGATTAACAGATAATCCAAAATGCGGCAAATGTAAACAAGCTTTATTTATTCAACAACCCATTAATTTAACAAGTCAAAATTTTGCTCAACATATTAAAAGTCATATTCCCGTGGTTATTGATTTTTGGGCGCCTTGGTGCGCGCCTTGTCGCTCAATGGCACCCGTCTTTGCTCAAGTAACGGAACAATTGGAACCCCATTATCGTTTTGCTAAAGTTGATACGGAAGCTCAACAAGCGCTGGGGGCTCAATATAATATTAGGAGTATTCCAACCTTGGCAATTTTCCAAAAAGGACAGGAGACAACCCGCCAAGCGGGGGCAATGAGTGCTGAAAATATGATTCAATGGATCAAAAATTCTAAAATCCAATGAAACATTTTATAAGACTCTGTGGTCCTATTTCTGACAGTTAGTCAAAATCTATTAATTATTGGAGTTATAAATAACATGAGTCAAGAATCTAAAATTTTAAAATCAACGATTACCAGCGTTATGGCATTAGGTCTAATGGCTGCTTCTACGGCAAGTTTAGCTGGCAAACCAGGTATGGAAAAATGCATGGGAGTTGTTAAAGCTGGTCAAAATGATTGTGGCACAAGCCAACATGGTTGTGGTGGGGCTGCTAAAGTTGATAATGGTGCTGAAGAATGGATTTATGTTCCTACAGGAACTTGTAAAAAAATTACAGGTGGTAGTGTTAAAAGATAATTTAAAAGTTTCTCTCGTTATATATTAAACCACTCTGTTTCAAGTGGTTTATTCATCCTCAATCCCTTTACAATCCCCATTATTACAAATACCATAAATCACTAAAGAATGATCTTTTATTTTAAAGTGATGTTTTTGCGCTACTTTATTTTGACATTTTTCAATGGTGTCATCCATAAATTCTTCGACTTTGCCGCATTTAATACAAACCAAATGATCATGATGTACGCCCCGTTCTAATTCAAAAACAGCTTGTCCCCCTTCAAAATTATGTCGTAAGACTAATCCTGCTGTTTCAAATTGAGTTAATACTCGATAAATAGTTCCTAAACCAATATCTTCGCCTGATTTCATTAGAATACGATAAACATCTTCAGCGCTGAGATGCTTATTATTTTTTTCCATAATTTCTAATATTTTTAAACGCGGAAGAGTGACTTTTAATCCCGCATTTTTTATTTTTTGATTATTCATATTTGACCATTAAAGCACTTTAATCAGCACTAATCAAAGTACCAACGCCCTTATCTGTAAAAAGTTCTAATAAAACAGCATGTTGTACTCTTCCATCAATAATATGAGTGGTTTTAACGCCGCCTTTTACCGCATCAACCGCACATTGTATTTTAGGAAGCATTCCACCATAAATTGTTTTATCTGCAATGAGTTCATCAACTCGTTCTAAGCTTAATCCTGTTAATAAATTTTCATCTTTATCTAATAGACCAGGTGTATTGGTTAATAACATGAGTTTTTCAGCTTGCATAACCTCTGCAATTTTACCTGCCACAATATCTGCATTAATATTATAGGTTTCACCGTTTTTACCCAAACCAATTGGTGCAATAACAGGAATAAAATCACCGCCAATCAACATATTAACGATTTCAACCTGTACTTTTTCAATTTCACCCACATGACCATAATCAATAATTTCAGGCGCCATATCTCCGCGATTTTTTTCAACTAATAATTTTTTTGCTTGAATTAAATTACCATCTTTACCCGTTAAGCCAACAGCTTTTCCTGAATGTTGATTAATCAGGGCGACAATACTTTTATTAACTTGTCCGCCCAGCACCATTTCAACAATATTCATGGTTTCACTATCAGTGACCCGCATGCCATCAATAAATTGACTTTGTTTACCTAGTCGTTTTAATAACTCACCAATTTGAGGTCCCCCGCCATGAACGACGACGGGGTTAATCCCCACTGTTTTCATTAACACCACATCTCGGGCAAAACTATTTTTTAATTGTTCATCAACCATGGCATTCCCACCATATTTAATAACCACTGTTTTTTTATGAAAACGTTGAATGTAGGGAAGGGCTTCGGTTAGTACGTGCGCAATGTCTTGCGCCTTTTTAGTTGAAAAAGGCATTTTAAAAAGGCAGTGAAAGGCTAGAATCGACTCGAAGCAAGAAGTCACGGAAAATATTTTGTATTTCCTTCAATGATTCAGGATCATCTGCTTCAAAACGGAAAACTAAAGAAGGTGTTGTATTTGAAGCTCTAACTAGTCCCCAGCCATTGCTAAATTCAACTCTTAAACCATCAATATCAATGACTTGAGCATCTGCAAAATCGGCATTTTCTTGTAATCTTTTGACTAAAGCATGTTGTACGCCTTCTTCAACGGTTAAATTAAGTTCAGGTGTATTAACACTATCAGGTAATTCAGCAAAAATTTCTGAAGTATTACGTCCATCTAAAGAAACAATTTCAAGTAAACGGGCACAAGTATAAATAGCATCATCAAATCCATACCAACGTTCTTTATAAAAAATATGTCCGCTCATTTCACCTGCAAGGACAGCGCCTGTTTCACGCATTTTTTGCTTAATAAAGGAATGTCCTGTTTTCCACATAACAGGTCGTCCACCCGCCATTAAAATATGATTGGCTAAATTTTTAGTGGATTTAATATCATAAATAATATCTGCACCAGGTTGTCTAGTTAAAACATCGGCGGCTAATAACATTAATAAACGATCAGGTAAAATGACTTTAGCATTAGAATCAACAACTCCAATTCGATCTCCGTCGCCATCAAAGGCAATTCCAATATCGGCTTGTTCATTTTTAACCATGGCACGCAAATCTTCTAAATTAGCGGGCTTACCAGGATCAGGATGATGATTAGGGAAGTCCCCATCAATATCGCAATAAAGCTGAATGACTTCGCACCCCATTTCTTCCAGTAATTGTACAGCAATGGGTCCTGCAACCCCATTACCTGCATCAACCACTACTTTCATGGCACGTCCTAAAGCCGCATCTCCTGTAATACGTTCAATATAGTCTTGACTCACGTCTTGATCCGTTAAATTACCCCGTCCTTCGAGTAAATTGCCTTCTTCAATACGTTGTCTTAAATTTTGAATATCAGGTCCCGCTAAAGCTTCGCCTCCAATTACAATCTTTAAACCATTATATTCAGGTGGATTATGACTTCCTGTAATCATCACCCCACTATTAGCCCCAAGGAAATGAGTACAGAAATACAGTACAGGGGTTGGAACCATGCCAACATCAATGACATCTCGACCACTTGCCATAATTCCTTCTGCTAATGAGGCGGAAAGATCAGAGCCTGAATGACGTCCATCCCGTGCAATTAGAACGGTTTGCTGACCTTTTTCATAAGCAACACTGCCAATGGCACGACCAATTTCATAGACTGCATCTGTGGTTAATGTTTTATCAACCACACCTCGAATATCATAGGCTCTAAAAATGGAAGGAGAAATCTCAATTTTAGTTCGCCCTCCCCCTCCATCAAAAGCGCCCGTGGTTGAAATGGAATTATCTTTTGCAGTGGGTTTTGTTTTTTCAATTTGAGATTTTTTAGTAAAATTAGATTGTAAAGTATTTAAATTACGAGCCACTAATTCCATGGTATCTTGATTTTCATAAATACTGGAAGAAGGGCTGGCTAAAGCATTGCCATCAGCACTTCGATCAAGCATTTCAACAATTTTAGCTTGGTCTTGACGCATGGCATATTTTAAACGTTTTAATTGTATAAACATAATCCCTGCAATCAGCGCAATACCTAATAATCCTAAAGCGGCAAGAATCAGTCCTATAACAGGTAAACTACCGCTATTAACGTCAGAAACCAAACTCCAAATACTATTGGTTACAGGCGTTTTTTCTAAACTAGAATCGGTTAATGAAACTTTGCCTTTTGTTACAACTAAGACGCCCCGTTTCTCAACAAATTGAGCGAGGGCAATTTTTCCCGAAAATTGGGTTCTTTGAAAAAGGGACTGAATATCTTTTAAAGGCCAGCCAATATGTAGTATTCCAATGAGTTTTCCTTTTCCTGATTTAATCGGAGTTGTAATTGCAATATGGACTTTTTTTGTATTAATTGCATGCAATTCTGCAGGCGGAATTTTATCCATATTTTTTGCTTGTTTAATTAAATCTAAAGAAGCGTAGCTAATAGGTAAAAGACGTGATTTATCAATTCTATTCCAGCTAAGGGGCAAAATATTAATGCCAACAACCCCTCTGATTGAGTTATTAAAACGTAATTTTTTAGCCGCTTCTTTTAAATCATCCGCATCTGCTTGACCGCTTTGTAATAATTGCACAAGTTCGTGATTGCTCGCTAAACTGGCTGCAATATCTTGATAACGAGCTAATTGGTTACCTAAAGCAGCCGCTAATGCTTTAGATTCACCTAAAGCACTCACTTCTGCAATTTCATTTTCACTTTGATTTAATAAAAAAGTATAGGTTAAAACTAATCCACTGACTAAAGCAACAACGGCAATCAAAATAATTTGCATAAAACCCAATAAGGTTTTTTGATGAGATTGTTTTTTTGTTGACTCCACACTTGATATTTCTTTATCAGCTGATCCAGTATCTAAATCAGCCCCTGAAGATTCTTTTTTGAATGGGTTTTTCATTCATTCACCTTAACTAAATTAATGTAAAAAAAATAACAATGATAATTAAATTTGCCCAGTATGCCCAAAACCACCAGCACCTCGTAAACTTTGTTTAAATTCATCAACAAGGGTTAATTCAACTTGTAATATGGGCACTAAAACAAATTGAGCAATTCGCTCACCCACTTTGATTTTAAATGCTTTATTACTGCGATTCCAACAAGAAATAAAAAGTCCGCCTTGATAGTCAGAATCAATTAGTCCGACCAAATTACCTAATACAATTCCATGTTTATGACCTAAACCAGAACGGGGTAAAATTAATCCTGCATAATTTGAATCTTCTATATAAACAGACATGCCTGTTGCTAAAAGTTGTGTTTCACCTGCTTGTATTTCTAAATCTTCATCAAGCATAGCACGTAAATCAAGTCCTGCTGAACCAGAGGTCGCGTATTTCGGCAAAGCAAAATCCGTACCTAAACGTTTATCTAATATTTTGACTTGCATTTTTTGCATAAAATTGTTCCGCTAAAATTTCAATAAGTTGAATAGCCAGTGTGTTTTTATCACAAAGGGGTAATTTTTTAACCCCGTTTTTCCATAACACGGTTAAAGCATTTTCAGAAGCTTCAAATCCGCCTTTTTTTCCGCCGACTTGATTTGCAGCGATCATATCTAATTTTTTATGACGCATTTTGTCAGTTGCATACTGTTCTAGTCGTTCGGTTTCTGCTGCAAATCCTAAAGTAAAAATATTTTCATCTAAACTTGCGACAGTCGCCAAAATATCTTTATTAAGTTTGAGTTTAAGACTTTTATTTTCTTTTGATTTTTTAATTTTTTGATGGGCTTGGTTTGTTATATGATAATCAGCAACCGCCGCACAACCAATAAAAATAGCTTGGGATTTAATTTTTGACATAACTGCTTGATACATTTCTTTGGCTGATTCAACCTTAATTAAATTAATACCCAAAGGCGCTTGAATATGAACAGGACCTGAAACTAAAGTAACCTTTGCTCCCATAAAAATCAATGCTTGAACCAAAGCATAGCCCATTTTTCCTGAACTTCGATTGGATAAATAACGAACGGGATCAATCGCTTCTCGAGTCGGTCCTGCGGTAACTAATACTTTGACACCTTGTAATTTTTTTTCAAAAAAATAACCTTTGATCAAAGTATTAATAAGTTCAATATCTAACATCCGTCCTAAACCAATATCTCCACAAGCTTGTTGACCTGATTCGGGTCCCCAAATTTCAACCTGATCTTGCTGCAGTTGCTTAATATTACGTTGTGTTGCAGGATGTGCCCACATTTGTTGATTCATCGCAGGAACAACAACCACTTGAGTGGAACAGGCTAAATACAATGTTGATAATAAATCATCCGCACTTCCTTGCACCATTTTAGTCATAAAATTAGCCGTTGCGGGCATAATAAGCATTAAATCAGCCCATCGAGCTAAGGCAATGTGATCCATTGCGCCTTCACTTTCAGCAGCAAATAAATCAACAAAGACTTTATTTTTTGAGACTGTTTGAAACATTAAAGGGCGAATAAAAGCACTGGCTGATGGAGTCATTACCACCCGAATTTCATAAAAATCAACCAGCGTTCTAATAAGAGCAATGGTTTTATAAAGCGCCACACTGCCCGTAACTCCTATTAAAATCTTTTTTTTATTAAGCATCGCCTAATAAGCCTTCATTAATCGCATAACGAGTTAATTCAACATCATTTTTAACAGGTAATTTTAAAAATATTCTGGTTTTATAAGTGCTGACGGTTGAAACCCCTAAATTTAATACTTCCGCCATCTCTTTTAAAGTCATTCCTTCAACAGTCATCATTAAAACTTCCATTTCTCGGGTTGAAAGCGAGCCTAAAGGGGATGTTTTACCATCTTTATTAAATGGATTCATAATTTGCCCTAACTCCCTTTGCAAATAAGAATAACCATTTGCCACGGTTCTAATGGCATCATAAAATTCGATTGCAGGACAACCTTTTGTAATATAACCATGAGCTCCAACATCGGCAAGCTGGGTCAAAAAGGGTTCCCGATCATGTACGGTTAAAATAATCACTTTGGTTTGTATTTTCAGTTGTAGAATTCGCCGGGTGGCTTCAATACCCCCCATGCCTTCCATTGAAATATCCATTAAAACGATATCGGGTGGGGTTTGTCTGATAAATAATAAGGCTTCTTCGCCGCTCACAACTTCAGCAATCACTCGCATATCAGGCTGACTATCAATCATCGCCCTTAAACCACCCCGAACTAATTCGTGATCATCAACGAGTAAAATTTCTATTTGTGTTATCATTATTTATATAGAGCCATTAAAATTTACAATACAATAATTAAACATTTAACTCAAAACATTTAATTGAGTTAGTCCAATACCATTCCATCCAATTCAATCTCCGTGCTTAAAATTTTCTAAGTATAATAAACAACATAACTTAATTTAAATTTTAAGATAGATATGGTTGACATATTACCTTGCAAGTCTTTAGTAAACAAACCTTTTTTATCCGCCATTATCCTTGCAGGTGGAAAATCATCAAGAATGAACTATAAAGACAAAGGCTTACTTTGTGTTAGAAATCAACAAATAATTAAATTTGTTATTGATAATCTAAGCAAAAATTGTGCCGAAATAATATTGAGTGCGAATCAAAATCAACAACAATATGCCACTTTAGGTTATCCAGTATATTCAGATATTGATTTTATTAATGTTGGACCCTTAGGCGGAATTTATCAATGTTTACACTATGTAAAATATCCTTATGTTATTATTTCTCCTTGTGATACTCCTATTTTACCTGATCATTATGTCATGCGATTATTACACGCTTTAACACAACAACAAGCAGAGATTGCGGTTAGTGAAATTAATCAACAAATACAACCCGCTCATCTTTTAATTAAAACAACATTGAAAACAGATATTAAAAATTATCTTGAAACGGGTCAACGAAGTTTACACGGTTGGTTAAAGCGACATAAATATACGCGGGTTCCCTTTACTAATCATAAAGGAGAATTTCTAAATTTAAATTCAGAAAAAGAACTCCTCCTCTTTAGTAAATTAAACTAAAATTAATCCTTATTCACTCAACTTAAAATGATTATGAAATTCAATATTATTAATGAAAGCCTGATAGAACAAAAAACGGATTGTCTTGTGATTGCAGTTTTTGAAAATAAAAATAAAACCATTCCAACTCTTGATAAGGCAAGTCAAGCGGTCTTAAATGAAGTACTTAAACAAGGTGATTTAATCGGTAAAGCGGGGCAAAATACTTTACTTTATAATCTCCCTAATATTACTGCACCGCGCGTTTTATTAATGGGATGTGGTAAAAAAAGTCAATTTTCGAATAAAAATTTAATGTCAAGAACCAAACAAGCCTTGGCTATTTTAGATAAAAAAAATTGCAGATCGGTTATTTTTGATTTTGGTTTTTATTTTATTAACCATAAAAAATGTATCAAAGGTTGTGCTCAAATAGCAATGACCGCAGTTGACAGGCTTTATCATAAAGATCAATGTAAATCAAAAAATAAAGCCGCTGTTTCTAAAATTAATCAAATCGGTTTATTGGTTGCTACTGATTTTAGTAAACAAGCAAAACAAGCATTGCTTGAAGGTCAAATTATGGCAGAAGGAAAAACCTTAACCAAAACCCTTTCTGATTTACCAGGTAATATTTGTACTCCCAGTTATTTAGCCAATCAAGCCGTTGAAATGGCAAAAACAAGCCCAAAATTAAACACTCAAATTTTATCAGAAAAGGACATGGAAAAATTAGGAATGGGCGCCTTATTATCAGTTTCACGAGGCAGTCGTGAAGAAGCAAAATTCATTATTATGGATTATAAAGGCGGAAAAACGGATGAAAAACCAATTGTTTTAGTGGGTAAAGGGCTAACCTTTGATGCGGGCGGTATTTCAATTAAACCCAGCGCCAAAATGGATGAAATGAAATATGATATGTGCGGGGGAGCGACGGTATTTGGAGTAATGCAAAATTGCATTAAAATGAAATTACCAATGAATATTATTGGGGTTGTTCCTTCCTCTGAAAACTTACCTGATGGCGATGCCAATAAACCAGGCGATATTGTAACTAGTATGTCGGGGCAAACCATTGAAATTCTCAATACGGATGCCGAAGGACGATTAATTTTATGTGACGCCTTAACCTATGTTGCTCGTTTTTCGCCTAAATATGTCATTGATATGGCGACTCTAACGGGTGCTTGTATTGTTGCTTTAGGTGATAAAGCCTCGGCGTTAATGAGTAATAATAAAAAATTAACCAAAGCCCTTAAAAAAGCCAGTAAAGAAAGCCAAGATCGAATTTGGGAACTGCCCCTTTGGGAAGATTATGATAAGCAATTAGAAAGTAATTTTGCCGATATGGCAAATATTGGCGGACCTGGTGCTGGATCGATTACAGCAGGTTGTTTTTTAGCCCGTTATACTCAAGAATATGCTTGGGCACATTTGGATATTGCAGGCACGGCTTGGGTGAGTGGGGGTCAAAGTAAAGGCGCTACCGCCCGTCCTGTTGAATTACTGACCACTTTTTTAAAACAACAAAATGACTGAAATTAATTTTTATGTTTTAGCGAATCAAGCGGCTTTAAACCGTTTTCAATTATCCTGTCGGATTATTGAAAAAGCATTATTAAATAAAAATCGAGTTTTTATTCATACTTCCAATATGATACAAGCTCGATTTATGGATGATTTACTTTGGCGTTTTAAAGAAACCAGTTTTATTCCACATGGCATTTTAGGACAAGTTGATTCAACTCAAAATTTTGTTTTAATTGGTTGTGGTAGTGACGCGGGGCAGGAATCTGATGTATTAATTAATCTAGATACTAAAATTCCTGCTTTTTTTAATCAATTTAAACGCCTAATTGTCCCGTTAGATATTGAAAATAAAAATGAGGGACGGGCGCACTATCGCTTTTTTCTCGATAGAGGGTATAATTTAAAAACTTACAAATTAAATTAAACTTGAGGAAATGTCGTGGCAGATGATAAAAAAGCGATATCATTAAGTGAATCGCAAATATTTACAAAAGAAGAAAATTTTCTCAGTGGTGATTCTGAGATATCTGATTTAATTAAAATTTCAGAATTAATTGATGATGAGCTTTTTAATGAAATGCCATTAACCCCCTCAACAACCAATGATCATAGTAAATTACCCATTCAAATTCAACGGGTCATGGAAGGGGTGATTGATGATGTTATCTATCAAGCCAGTAAAAATTTTAAACGTCGCTTACGCGAAGATCTCACCCACGCACTTAGCTCAGAATTAGCTAAATACTTTAAAGATAAATAGGTCAAAAAAATGAAAAAAATAATTATGTTAGTTTTAGTCTCTTGTTCTTTTTCTGCTTCTGCATGTGATCAGATGCAACATCAGCAAAATCAACAAAATAAAATGCACCAACGTCAACAAATGATGACAATGAAACAACAACATATGCAACGCATGGAACAACATTTAGCCAGTATTGATGCTTCTTTGAAAGAACTCGTTCGTTTACAACAACAGAACGTTAAAGTAACCCCTGATCTAACATTGAACAAGTCCGCCCCTGCCCAATAATAATATGATCTAATAACTGTGTATCAATTAATTCAAGCGCTTGTTGTAAACGCTTGGTTATTCTTTGGTCACTGTTGCTAGGAGTCGGATCTCCTGATGGATGATTATGAGCAAAAATAACCGCTGCGGCATTAAAATGCAATACTCGCCGAATTACTTCCCGAGGATGAACCATACTTTGATTAATGGTACCTCTAAAAAGCTCTTCATACTGAATTAAGCGATATTTATTATCTAGAAATAAACAAGCAAATACTTCAAATGGATATTGTGATAATTGACTGCTCAAATAATCTTGAGCTAAAGTCGTCGAATTAAAGAGTTGGGTGTCTTGTAAGTCTTCACGTAAATACCGTTTAGCCATTTCTAAAACGGCTTGTAATTGAATATATTTAGCTTCTCCTAGACCTTTTCCTTTACAAAATTCTTTTTTATCAGCACCTAAAATGGCTTTTAATCCTTTAAAGTCCGTTAATAGTTCTGTTGCTAACTCAATGGCATTTTTGCCTTTAATACCTGTACGTAAAAAAATAGCTAATAATTCGGCATCTGTCAGTGATCCCACTCCTTTTAATAAGCCTTTTTCCCTTGGGCGCTCATTAATAGGCAATTCCTTAATAATCGTCATTTAATTCCATTTTTACTTGTGGAATGGATTGCATAACTTGTTTAATTAACTGTAAATAAATTGTTTGTTCTGTTTTATTAATCTGGTTTTTTGATAATATTTTTGTTTGTAATCTTTTAGAAAATTCAGATAATTGAGTCGCTCCAATCACACCACTGGCGGTAATCATAGAATGGATCGTCTCAAATACCTGTTTATTATCTTCTTGTAACCATGCTTTTTGTAAAATAGCGCTGGATGTTTCGTAATTCTTAATAAAATCATCTAATATGGTTAAATATAATGCTTTATTATTTACAACCATCATTAACCCTATTTCAGGATCAATCATTTGTTCTGTATTGGTGATTGCTTTTTCTTTTAAATGAGGCGGTAATAAATTATTATTGGTTTCTTTTTGTAAGTTAATCCACTTTTTAATTTTTGCAAAAAGTAGATTAATATCAAAAGGTTTTTCTACAATATCTCGCATTCCCGCTGTTAAGCAGGCCGTTTTTGTGATTTCAAGCACATTCGCGGTCATTGCTAAAATCGGGCATTGATTATATTCTGGTAACAATTGAATGATCTTAACTGCATCAAATCCATTCATAATCGGCATTTGTAGATCCATTAATATCAGATCATATTTTTGTCCTTGTTTAATCTTATCAATGGCAATTTGACCGTTTTCTGCTAACTCCACAATATAATTTTCTTGTTGTAGTAATTCAATAGCAACTTGTTGATTTAGCGGGTTGTCTTCGACTAAAAGTAAATAATTTAACATTTAAAAAATACCTGATACATCTTTTATTTCCTATATAATATTTATAGTTTACTTCTTATTATTGTCTAATAATAGACCTTCATTATCAAAAGTTTAAAATAAATAACATGACATCTGATATTCGTATTCAAGGGGCGCGCACCCATAATTTAAAAAATATAAATGTGGTTTTACCTCGTGATAAGCTCATTGTGATTACGGGGCTTTCAGGTTCTGGAAAATCTTCTTTGGCTTTTGATACTTTATATGCGGAAGGACAACGTCGTTATGTTGAATCGCTCTCCGCTTATGCCCGTCAATTTTTATCAGTGATGGAAAAACCCGAAGTAGATCATATTGATGGTTTATCCCCCGCCATTGCAATTGAACAAAAAACAACCTCCCATAATCCGCGCTCAACTGTTGGAACCATTACTGAAATTCAAGATTATTTACGTTTGCTTTTTGCCCGTGCGGGAACGCCACAATGCCCAGAACATGGACAAACTTTAGATGCTCAAACCATTAGTCAAATGGTTGATAAAGTTTTAACTTTGCCCGCTGATAGCCGTTTAATGTTATTAGCCCCTGTTATTTCTGATCGCAAAGGTGAATATCAAAAATTAATGCAAGAATTAAATGCGCAAGGTTTTGTACGCGCTCGTATTGATGGCGATGTTTATGAATTAGATGATCCACCGAAACTAGAATTACATAAAAAACATCGTATTGAAGTGGTGGTTGATCGCTTTAAAGTCAAACCTGAATTACAACAGCGTTTAGCGGAATCCTTTGAAACCGCCTTGCAATTAGCCGATGGTATTGCTCGCATTGCGTGGATGGATGGCTCACAACCCGATTTAAGTTTTTCGGCTAATTTAGCTTGTCCAATTTGCGGTTATAGTTTAGAGAGTTTAGAACCCCGCCTTTTTTCATTTAATAGCCCTGTTGGGGCTTGTGAAAATTGTGATGGTTTAGGCGTTGAATCCTATTTTGATATTAAAAAAATTGTGATTAATCCTCAAGCCAGTTTAGCAACAGGGGCTATTCGGGGATGGGATAAAAAAAATTCTTATTATTTTCACATGTTAGTGGCACTTGCGAAACATCTTAATTTTAATCTTAAAACAAGTTGGTCAGAACTAGAATCAAAACATCAAAAAGCCATTTTATATGGTACAGGAAAAACGAAAATTCATTTTAAATATGCCAGTGATCGGGGATTTAAAGTAGATAAAAAACAGCCATTTGAAGGTATTATTCATAATATGTCACGGCGTTATCTGGAAACGGATTCTAATGGCGTACGAGAAGATTTAAATAAATATAGATCCAGTCATCGTTGTCCTGATTGTCAAGGTAAACGTTTAAATAAGGCCGCTTGTCATGTTTTTATTGGGACCACCAGCTTACCTGATATTACTGCCCTAGCCATTGAAAATACATTGCAATTTTTTAAAGAATTAAAATTAACAGGAAAAAAAGGCAAAATAGCCGAAAAAATAACCAAAGAAATTATCCAACGCCTTGAATTTTTAGTTAATGTGGGGCTTAATTATTTATCTTTAGATCGCAGTGCCGATACTTTATCAGGCGGAGAAGCACAACGTATTCGCCTTGCCAGTCAAATTGGCGCGGGTTTAGTCGGTGTTATGTATGTATTAGATGAACCTTCCATTGGTTTACATCAGCGTGATAATAATCGGTTACTAAAAACCTTAAATTATCTTAAAAATCTAGGTAATACTGTAATTGTAGTTGAACATGATGAAGAAGCCATTCGAGCCGCTGATTATGTGATTGATATTGGTCCAGGAGCGGGAATTCATGGCGGGGAAATTACCGCCCAAGGCACCGCAAAACAGATTGCAAAAAATAAAAATTCCATTACAGGACAATATTTATCAGGTAAAAAATTCATTGCCATTCCTGAAAAACGCCACCAATACAATAAACAACAACAATTAAATTTAACAGGTGCCACAGGCAATAATTTAAAAAAAGTCAATTTAAAAGTTTCCTGTGGATTATTAACCTGTATTACAGGAGTTTCAGGATCAGGAAAATCAACCTTAATTAATGACACCCTTTATCCATTATGTGCCAATCATTTAAATAAAACCAGCCGCGAAGTCGCCCCTTATAAAACAATTAAAGGCTTGGATTTATTAGATAAAGTGGTTGATATTGACCAAAGCCCCATTGGACGAACTCCGCGTTCTAATCCCGCTACTTATACGGGATTATTTACGCCCATTCGAGAGCTTTTCTCAGCAACACCCGAATCAAGAACACGGGGATATATGCCGGGACGTTTTAGTTTTAATGTCAAAGGCGGGCGCTGTGAAGCTTGTAAAGGTGATGGGGTTAGTAAAGTTGAAATGCATTTTTTACCTGATATTTATGTTGAATGCGATCTTTGTAAAGGCAAGCGATATAACCGTGAGACATTGGAAATAAAATATAAAGGTAAAAGTATTGATCAAGTTTTAGCCATGACCGTTGAACAAGCTTTGGATTTCTTTAATGCCATTCCTGTGTTAAATCGTAAATGCCAAACTTTAATGGATGTTGGATTAAGTTATATTACCTTAGGTCAAAATGCGACCACGCTATCAGGCGGTGAAGCACAACGTATTAAATTATCAAGAGAATTATCTAAACGCGATACAGGTAAAACCCTTTATATTTTAGACGAACCCACCACGGGTTTACATTTTGCTGATGTGGCACAATTATTAACCGTATTACATCGTTTACGAGATCATGGCAATACTGTTTTGGTTATTGAACATAATTTAGATGTGATTAAAACAGCTGATTGGGTGATTGATTTAGGACCTGAAGGCGGTGATAAAGGCGGGCAAATTATTGCCCAAGGAACGCCCGAAAAAGTCGCCTCTATTAAAAAATCACATACGGGATTTTATTTAAAGGGGCTTTTAAAATAATGGCAACTTATGTTATTGGAGATATTCAAGGTTGTTATCAACCTTTAATGCACCTACTTGAAAAAATTAAATTTAATGAAAACCAAGATCAACTCTGGTTTGCGGGGGATTTGGTTAATCGAGGACCTGATTCTTTGGCTGTTTTACGCTTTATTAAAAATTTAGGAGAAGCCGCTGTTTGTGTTTTAGGTAATCATGACTTACATCTTTTAGCTTTATCTCAAGGCAATTCAAAACATCAATCAGATGATGGTTTACAGCAAGTTTTGCAAGCCAAAGATCGAGAAGAATTAATTGATTGGTTACGTCAAAAACCTTTTTTCTTTTATAGTAAAAAAAAGGAGTTTGCTATGGTTCATGCAGGGGTGCTTCCGCAATGGGATTTACAAAAAGTGCTCGCCTTAAATCAAGAAATGCAACAAGTTCTACAAAATAATAAGAGTTTTAATCTTTTTTGCCAAAATATGTATGGCAATGAACCTGCTTTATGGTCAGATAGTTTAACAGGCATGGAACGATTACGTTGTATTACCAATAGTTTTACCCGCCTTCGTTATTGTAGTTCGGCAGGTAAAATGTCAATGAAAGAAAATGGGGCTGTAGGAACCCAAGCTAAAAATCTTTATCCTTGGTTTGATATTAAACGTGAATCAAGAGATATTCGGATTGTTTTTGGACATTGGTCAACTTTAGGATATTACCAAAAAGATAATATTTGGGCGATTGACAGCGGTTGTCTTTGGGGTGGACAATTGACTGCCTTACGAATTCGGAAGAAAAAACCCAGTTATATTATCCAATGGAAATGTAATGATTTAAAGAGCTTGAACTAAACTAAAACCGATTGTAAATCCCGCGCATAATCAATCCAACTTTCTGCCTCATCACTAACTGATAATTTAGGGGGATAGGAAATATATAAACAATAGACGAATCAATAATAAAAGAGTATTATCCCCAGCTTGCATTATTATGCGCCCTTAGCTCAGCTGGATAGAGCGTTGCCCTCCGGAGGCAAAGGTCAGAGGTTCGAATCCTCTAGGGCGCGCCAAATTTATTCTTTTTTTAATCTTCTCTATTCTGGAGCTTCTTATATGCGTTTAATTCTTCTTGGTGCACCTGGTGCAGGTAAAGGTACTGTTGCTAAACTATTAACTAAAGTTGATGGTTCTGTTCAAATTTCAACAGGAGATATTTTACGTGCTGCTGTTAAAGAGGGAACGGACTTAGGTAAAAAAGCGAAAGCCTTTATGAATGCGGGAGATTTAGTTCCTGATGAATTAATTATGGATATTATGGGCGAACGTTTATTAGCCGATGATTGTAAAGCAGGTTTCTTATTAGATGGTTTTCCAAGAACCATTCCTCAAGCTGAGGCTTTAAAAGTATTATTAGAAAAATTATCAATTACATTAGATGCCGCTGTTAATTTAAATGTGCCTCGGGATGTTATTTTAGATCGTTTAACAACCCGTCGTACTTGTACTGATTGTGGTGCCATTTATAATGTTAAAAGCAATCCACCAAAAGAAGAAGGCAAATGTGATGCTTGTGGCGGTCCTGTCGTGCAACGTGATGATGAAACAGAAGAAGCGATTTCTAAGCGTTTAGATGTTTTTAATGAGCAAACAGCGCCATTAGTTGGTTTTTATGAAAAAGAATCTTTATTACTTGATATTAATGCCACTTCAAGTGATGAAGTCGTTAAACAAATTACCGCCAGTACTAAATAACTCAGTTTAAAGATTAGATAAAAAACGCGCCAACAGGCGCGTTTTTTATTGTAACTAAATGTTTAAAATTAGCCTTCAAGTCAGTCAATTATTACAATTCTTTTTAGTTTTTATCCATATTTTAGCTTTATTGTTTATTTATCAATTACCTTTCATCCTTTTTTTAATGAGTTTTGGTTTTATTTTAAGTTATTTTATTTATTGTTGGAAACAAGTTTCTAATTTGCAATATCCCGTCATTGTTTATTATAAAAAAGAAAATAATTGGGTCTTATATTCTCGTAATCAAGGGCTTGAAGTTGCTTTATTAAAATCAAGTATTAATATCTATTGGTTGGTAGTTTTACATTTTAAAACCAAAAAAAATAAATTAATCCCCTTTATTATCCCAAAAGATGCCTTATCAAAAGAACAACATCGTTTATTAAGAATGTATTTAAGAACCAGTTCTTTTGAAAACTTTGAATAAGTTTTGCTATGCTTATCAAAGCTATTTATTCCTTATTAAGTGATAATTTCATGTTAAAACATTGTCAATTTTTATTACTGAGTTGTTTATTATTAAATTCAAACAATTTAGTTGCCAAACAATCTAAAGAGCTGGTTTTTTTAAATTGGACTTCTTATATTGCGCCTAATGTTGTTAAAAAATTTGAAGATAAATTTAAGGTTAAAGTGCGTATTATTGAATTTGAAGATGATGAAGCTCGAGATAAATTATTATTAGAATCTAAAAAACCGCTTTATGATTTGGCTATTATTGATGGTACTAGAATAAAAAGCTATCAACAGCGGGGTTGGCTTACTTCCATAACCCATAAACAAGTGATTAATTTAAAAGATATTGAGCAACGTTGGAAGGATGCTTTTCCCGCAAGTAATGGTTATGCTGTTCCTTATTTTTGGGGAACTTTAGGAATTGCTTATCGTAAAGATAAAGTGCCCGCTTTATTTGAACATTGGATTGATATTTTTGAACCTAAAGGCGCCCTTAAAAGCCTTTTAAAAGGTAAAATAATTATTCCCAAAAGTGGACGAGATTCTATTGGAGCAGCTCTTAAAGCTTTAGGTTCTTCATGGAATAGTCAATCTCCTAAAGAATTAAAACAAGCACATAAACTTTTATTAAAACAACGCCCCTTATTACATGCTTATGGTTATCCAGAATTAGATAAAAGTTCTAATTTATTAAATGGCAAGGTGTTGGCTGCCATTATGTATAATGGGGATGCCTTAATGTTAAAAGATTTATCGCCTAATATTGCTTTTTCAATTCCACAAGAGGGTACTTCTTTATGGGTGGATTATTTGGTTGTTTTTAAATCTTCTGAAAAAAAACAGTTGGCTTTTGATTTTATTAAATTTCTAAATTCGCCTAAAATTGCGGCTGAAAATGCCGAGTATGTGCATTTTGCAACGCCAAATAAACAGGCTTATTTACATTTATCTCAAGCTATGAAAAATGATAAGTATGTTTATCCAGAACAACGTATTTTAAATAAATCGGTTTTTCAAAAGCGCCTGCCTCCCCGTGTTATACGGCGTTATTATTTAATTATGGCTGATTTATTACAATAATGATTGTTTATGTATCTTAAAAATAAAATTTTATTGATGACTCTGTTATTAGTGGCATTACCAATTTTGTTTTTGGGTTGGTATTCTATTAAACAATTAGATGATACGGTTTTAAAAGCCCGCTATCAGCAATTAATCAATGATACCGAACGTTTGGTTCATTTTTCCGAACTGCAAACTTCATTATTGGATTTAAAACTGGCGCATTTAGGTAATTCAGATGTCTTACGTAAATTTATGCTTGATTCCAGTGAAGACACTAAATATCAGCTTTATTTACCTTTGTTATTACAACAATTTAATCGGTTTCAAAATAAATTAGAGGCTTGTTATGAAGTCCGTATTTTATTACCTGATGGTTTTGAAGATGTACGAGTGGCTAAATCAGGCATTGAAAATATAACGGAATATGAAAAGGAACAACCTTTTTTTGAAGATTTGCTGATTGATCATCAAGTTAATTCTCATCAATTATATCGAAATTTAGATAATGGGAAATGGGCTTTATTAAGCAGTACCCGCTTGCAATATTCAAATAATCCCTTTGCTTCTAATGAAGGTAATTTATCATTAAGGGGTTTTTTAGCCATTACTTGTAATATTGAATCTTTGGTGGAAAATAATCAAATTAATAATACATTGGCAATTTATTCTAATAATCGAGGGGTGATATTACAACAAGGACAATTATCTTATCGTGAACAGTTTAATTCCCATGAATTGCAGTTAATAGAGTCTTCAATAATGGAGAAAAAAATAAAAAGAGGGGAATTATTTGGACGTTCTGTGCATTTATTAAGTCATAAAAATAATTATGGATTAACGGTGACTTTAGCCGTTGATAATGAAAAGTTGCTTGTGGCGGGAAAAAATTTACGGACCGCCATTATTTATACTTCTTTTGTAATGTTGCTTATTTCAATGGTTGCAATTACCCTTTATTTACAAAAATTACTCTTAGTTCGCATTCAACAAATTAGAATTGCTTTAGAAAAATTAGCCAATCGAAATTATAATATAAAGTTAAATATCACTGAGGCAGATGAGTTGTCTGAATTATCAGAATCGGTCAATATTTTAACGCAACAATTAAAACAGTATCGAGAAAAAGTACAAATACAATTAAAAGAAATACAACAAGCCAAAGAACAAGCCGAAAAATCAAATCAAATTAAATCTGATTTTCTTGCCATGATGACCCATGAATTAAGAACGCCCATGAATGCAGTATTAGGCATGACAGAGTTAATGCGTCAAACAACCCTTTCTGATAACCAAAAACGCTATATGCGTTATATTAAAGAAGGCGGGGTTCTCTTATTAGGGATTATTAATGATATTTTAGACTTTTCAAAAATTGAAGCGGGAAAATTAGATCTTGAATCTAAACCTTTTAATCTTGAAGTGGTTTTAAAAGATATTTTAAGCTTGCTATCTGTTGCCATAGAAAAACGGGGGATTGATTGTAAATTAGTTTTTAATCCAGAAATTACGGAAGTATTAATGGGGGATGAAACCCGTTTAAAACAAATATTACTTAATTTAATTGGTAATGCGATTAAATTTACTGAGCAAGGCGGGATTATTTTAGAAGCCGAATTAATAACCATAAATAAGCAAAATACAACCCTTTGTTTTCATGTTCATGATACAGGCATTGGCATTCAACAAGATAAGTTGGAACATATTTTTGAAGCTTTTAATCAAGCGGATAATTCAACCACGCGCCGTTTTGGTGGAACAGGCTTAGGGCTTTCTATTTCGGCTGATTTAATTCAAATGATGGGCGGGAAAATTCAATTAGAAAGCACAGAAGGTCAGGGCAGTCATTTCTTTTTTGAACTTACTTTTGACAATGCAACGTTAGAATCAAAGATTATTGATCATAAAACCAATAAAAGTGAATTAAAAGGTATTTTTTCCCAACAAAAACTTAAATTATTATTGGCTGAAGACAATTTGGTTAATCAAATATTATTAAAAGAAATGCTTGAATATTTGGGTTTACAATGTGAAACCGTTGAAAATGGGTTAGCGGCAAAAAATGCCTGTATTGAGCAAACATATGATATTATTTTAATGGACATTCAAATGGATATTATGGATGGCATGGAATCTTGTCAAAAAATTCGTCAGCAACAGCATATTAAACAACCTTATATTATTGCCGTTAGTGCGAATATATTGGGTGCCAATAAAAAACAATATCAAGCCATTGGGATGAATGATTATATTAGCAAACCTGTTGATTTACAGACTTTATATCAAGCAATTAAACAAGCAATCACAATTTCTAATTGAGGATTTTTTATGCAACAAACAACGTCACAGTGGCTTACTTCTTTGCGCCAAGATTTAGTGATTCAAATTGAATTATTAGATAACCCGCTTATTTTTCATACCACTTGGGGGTTATTTTCACCTAAAGCCATTGATGCGGGCAGTCGTTTATTATTACGTTATATTGAATATAATGAAAATGATCGTATTTTAGATTTGGGTTGTGGTTATGGACCTTTAGGTTTAAGCCTCGCCAAACACGTTGAACATTGTACTTTGGTGGATAAAGATTTTATTGCCATTGAATATAGTCAAAAGAATGCGGAATTAAATGGTTTATCGAATACCACCATTCAATTAAGTGATGGTTTTAAACATTTACCTAAAAAAGCCACTTATACTTTGATTTTAAGTAACTTACCTGCAAAAACATCAAAAGAACATTATTACTTGTTTTTTTATGATGCTTTGGCGCATATGGAAAAAGGCGGGCGTATTTATGTCGTGGTTATTTCGGGATTAAGGAAATTTATTAAACGAACTTTCCTTGAAGTTTTCGGTAATCATACTAAAGTAAAACAAGGGCAAAATTATACGGTTGCTATGGCTGTAAAAAAATAAATCATTTAAAATTTTACTTTAGGTCCACTTTTTGTGAAAAAAATTAGAATCTTATTATTTGGTATTGGAGTCTTTGGGGCTTTATGTATTTTAATGTTTCAATTTTCCAATTGGCGAAAAAATATAGAAACCGATTTAACCCATCGTTCATTAGAAGCCCTTAATAATGCCCGTTTAAATTGGGTTAAAGTGGATTTTAATGAACGAGGACGAGATATGTATTTATCAGGTTATGCGCCAACCCTTGAAGCTAAAAATCAAGCTGAAAAAATTGCTAAAAAGGTGATTGGAGTACGAATTATTGAAAGTCATATTGTGGTCAGGTCTCTCTCTGTTAATAAAAAAACAAATAATCAATCTTCTTTCAATATCAAGAAAAAACAAAGTCAACAACTACGTTTTAAATTAAAACGCTGTCAAAATCGTTTTAATATTGCATTACGGCATCGAGATATTGAATTTATGAATCAAAAAATATTGCCTTCTAGTGAACCTGTCTTAAAACAATTATTATCTGCGGTCTTGTCTTGTCCTAATATTCAAGTGGAAGTGATTGGTCATGCTTATAATCAATCCACTGCTTTGTTAAATAAACAACTTAGTGGAAGCTATAGTTTAGCCGTAGCTAACTATTTAGTGAATCATGGGGTTCCTGTACGTCGTTTAGTTGCTGTGGGAGCGGGTGAAAAAAAATTACAAGTTAAAGATGCTTTTAAACAGAATTCAAAAACCGTTTTAATTGAATTTTTAGCGGTACCTTAAAATGATAATAATAGGGGATATAAAATGCAATATTTAATTGGGCAAAGTCTAATTTGGTTAGTATCTGCTTGTTTTATTGGCGCCATAGTGGGTTATTTATTTCGGGATATCCATTGTAAACGAGATTTAATTAAATTACGGGAGTCAACAAGAGCCACTCGAAAAAAATATTTTATTGCAAAAGATAAAATTAAAGTGCTTGAAAAGAAGTTAAAAGAATTAGAATTAAAAGAAAAAAATAAAGCTTTATTAAAAACAAAACCAAAAAAAGAACCTGTTAAAGCAGAGGATAATAATAAAGGACGTCCTAAAGTGATTGAAGGAGCACAACAGAATCCCGATAATTTAAAAAAAATAAAAGGGATTGGACCTGCAATAGAAAAAAGCTTAAATAAATCAGGTGTTTATACTTATCAGCAAATTGCTGATTTTACAGAACAAAATATTACTTGGGTTACTCAGCATATTGCAGTTCCTGGACGAATTAAACGGGATCAATGGATTGAACAAAGTCAAAATTTAGTAAAAAAGAAAAAATCATAGTTTGCCTTGTAATGGCAAAGTAATGATGAATTTAGTAAAACTATCTTCAATTTCATCAATACTAGTCATTTTTAAGGTTGCTCCCATTTCTTTTAAATAATTGGCACAAGAGTGTAAACCAAAACCATGACCTTCTTTTTTTGTGGTGAAACCATGGTTAAATATTTTTTTCTGATTTTCTTTACTAATACCACAACCATTATCTCTAATACTTATTTGAATAAAATTTGTGGCTAAAGTCGTTGATATTTGTATATTGCGATGGTCATGTGCATTGTTAACTAATGCTTGGCGAGCATTAACAAACATATTGGTTAGAATTTGATAAAGTTTTAAACGATCTACTGCAATTTCAATGTTTTCTGAAAATATCGTTTCCAATTTAACATTTTCAATTATATTCATTTGTTTTTGCATAGAAATAACATCTTCAATCAGATCATTAATCTTAACTTTTTCAACAAGGGCATTCACTTTTGCATATTTTTGCTGAGAATTAATGGTTTCATTGATTAAACGAATGCTTTTTAATAAACGATAACTGTTCTTTTTCATTTCAGCTTGTTCTGAAACCAATTTTTTTGTGAGTTTATCAATAATGGGAATAATTTTTATGCCAATATTATCATGAGCTAAGTAGTCTATAATATTAGGTTGATCTTGAATAAGTTTGTTCGTTTTTTGTAATGCATTAACTTTTGAGCCTTCAATGATGTCATTATTTCCTTGAATCGTGATATTCACACTATTTAAAGCATTGCCAATATTATGTAATACATTAATTGCCAGTTCTGCTTTACCTGCAGAATGCGCGGCTTCCAGTAATTCTTGTTGAGTTTGTTTTAATTCAGCGGTTCGTTGTTCTACTTTATCTTCAAGTGTGGCATTTAATTTCCGTAATTCATGTTGTTTCATATTAACTTCAAGACGCATTTTATTAAATTGTTGGCTTAAATCGGCGATTTCATTATTACCCTCTACTTTAATTTCTAAATTATAATTTCCCTTTGCAATGTCCTTAGCTGCCTTAGTAAGTACATTTAAAGGATGCGTTATTTTTTTAGTAAAAAGACTAATAAAAAGATAATTAATTAAAATTGAAAGTAACATCACGATAAAAATTGTTTCAACCATGGTATTGGTTGCTTTTTTAGATTCTTGTTTTGCTTTTTTAATGGCACCCGCAATTCTTTTGGTTGTTATCCCATAACGAATGGTTCCTAATTGCTCATTATCTACCATAACAGGAGAGGCAAACTCATAAACTTCATCTTCAGATTGGTCCATTTCTCCAGGTTTAAGCAATTGAAAATTGGTTTTTTTTAATTTTACTGCCCATTCACTGGTGGTGTTATTAACCATTAATTGTTCTTTAAATATTTTACTGAGTTTCTGTTCAACATATTCAGAGGCAATTAATCCTTCAATATCCATATAAATACTGTAAATAATATCTTGGTCTTTCTCAACCGTATCTTTGACAATTTCATCTAATGCAGAATAGGCATTATCATCAATATAAGGTGCAATAATTTGAGCATTATTACTGGTTAACCCCATTCCTTTTGCAATTAATCCATTTCTCAAAAGGGTTTCGGTTTCAGCTAATGCTTGTTGATGATAATTTGAATTAACCCATGAAAATGCCATAAAAATTACGAAAAAATTAACAATCATAATAAAAGACAATCGAATTAAAAGGGTTTTTTGGATAGTGGTTGACATATTTTTTAAAGAATATCTATGGAAATTAGTGTGAAGATTATGAAATATATTATACTCTTTAGAAGTGCTGTTGAAAGCATGATTATCTAAGATATAAAATTTTAACTATTGGATGGGGCGCATAATGAAACTTATTAAAAATAATTTTCTGACGATATAATGATGATGGAAAAAATAACAATTTTAGCAATAGACGATACGGCGGCAAACTTAGGGATACTTGAAACCCTATTAGAAGTTGAAGGTTATGCCGTATTAGTTGCAATTAATGGAGAAATGGGACTTGAGATTGCCAAAACAAATAAACCAGATGTTATTTTATTAGATATTATGATGCCAGGTTGGAATGGTTTTGAAACAGCTCGAGAAATAAAAAAAATTCCTCGGTTGGCGGATATTCCGATTTTGTTCTTATCGGCATTAGATGATATTGAAAGTAAAATTCATGCCTTTGATGCGGGGGGTGTTGATTATATTAACAAGCCTTTTCAAGCCCCTGAATTATTAGCTCGAATAAAAAATCATCATGAATTACATTTATTAAAAAATAATTTACAGCAAGAAGTAGATAAAAAAACATTTGAAATCAACCGTTCTTATCAAGAAGCCATTCGTATTTTATCATTAGCTTCCGAGTATAAGGATTATGAAACAGGCTTACATAACAGTCGTTTAGGTATTTATGCGGCCTTAGTTGCAAAAACATTAAATTGTGAAAAAGGATTTGTTGATATGATTCAACATGCCGCCCCTTTGCATGATGTGGGAAAAATTGGAATTCCTGATAAAATTTTACATAAACCAGGTAGTTTTAATCAAGAAGAATTAATGATTATGCAAGGTCATGCCAGTATTGGAGGCGAAATTCTACGTTCAGGAGGGAGATCAGAATCCCCGCTCTTAATGATGGCGGCAGATATTGCTGTTGGACACCATGAAAAATATGATGGGACGGGCTATCCCGCACAACTTGCAGGAAAAGAAATTCCGCTTTCGGCTCGTATTACCAGTGTTTGTGATGTTTATGATGCTTTACGTTCAGTGCGTCCGTATAAAAAAGGATTTAGTCATGAAAAAACAGTTTCATTATTAATGGAAGGAGATCGACGAACCAAACCTTGTCATTTTGATCCAGATGTTTTAGCCTGTTTTTATCAGTTAAATGATAAATTTAATGCAATTTTTACTGAATTAAATGATGAAGTTGAATAATAAAAAATAAAAAGAGGTGTAATTTGTTAAATATTGAACAGCAAACGGTTAAAGCCCGAGTCCTTATTGTTGATGATAATACTGAAATACATGAGGATTTTAAAAGTATTTTAATTGAACAACAATCTAATCAACAAGCAAATAGTGAACTTGATGATCTACTTTCTGATATTTTTAAAACTAAAAAACCTAAAAAATCAAACCTTGAAATTACCATTGATTCGGCTTTTCAAGGAGAAGAAGCTTTGCAAAAAATCATTCAATCAGAAGCTAAAAATACGCCTTATAATGTTGTTTTTATGGATGTCAGAATGCCACCAGGCTGGGATGGTATTGAAAGTATTCGTTATATCTGGGAACGCTTCCCACATATTGAAATGGTAATTTGTACGGCTTATTCTGATTATAGTTGGCAAAAGGTACAAGATGAATTAGGTCCTTCTCATCGTTTGCTTATTCTTAAAAAACCGTTTGATGCGATGGAAGTTAAACAACTTGTGTTATCATTAACTTTAAAATTAGCATACTATAATCAAATATAAAACCTGTATAAAATGACTGTTAATGAATTAGATAATATTCAATCACATATTTTGGTTGTTGATGATAATCGCGAAATACATGAAGATTTTAAAAGTATTTTAATTGAAAATGAAGTACAACAAAAATCGGATGCTGAGCTAGATGATTTACTTTCAGATATTTTTGCCACCTCAAAACACCAAAATTCAAATCTTGATATTGTAATTGATTCTGCTTATCAGGGCGAAGAAGCTTTACAAAAAGTAATTCAATCAGAAGCCAAAAATAAGCCTTATGATCTTATTTTTATGGATGTTAGGATGCCCCCTGGTTGGGATGGCATTGAAACCATTCATCATATTTGGGAACAATTTCCTCATATTGAAATTGTAATTTGTACTGCTTATTCTGATTTTAGTTGGCATGAAGTACAAGAAGCTTTAGGAATTTCACATCGTTTATTAATTTTAAAAAAACCGTTTGATTCAATGGAAGTGAAACAACTTGTTTTATCATTAACCATGAAATCAACCTATTATAAAAAATATGAAAATCATATTGAAGAATTAGAAAGGGTGGTAAAACAACGTACCGCAGGATTAAAGGAAGCTAAAATTAATGCTGAATTGGCGAATAAAGCAAAATCAACATTTTTATCAAATATGAGTCATGAACTGAGAACTCCTTTAAATGGGGTTTTAGGTTATGCTGAATTATTAAGTCGGGATAATTTAGTTGCTGAACAGGTTTTTAAAATTGATACCATTCAGCGCTGTGGTAATCATTTACTTGAGTTAATTAATAATATTTTAGATTTAAGTAAAATTGAATCGGGACAAGTTGATAAAAAATTAACCACTTTTAATTTAAATGAAGTGATTAGTGATGTAGCTCAAATGTTACAACCTAAATTACAACGTAAACAGCTTTATTTAAAAATAAAAAATAATGAAAACATCACTTCATTAGTGATTAGTGATGAAAAAAAAATACGCCAAATTTTAATTAATTTAATTAGTAATGCGATTGATTTTACTAAAAAAGGGGGGATTACCCTTAATATCGAATTATTAATGCAAGATACCATAGAACAACAAATAAAATTTTCTGTTCTTGATACGGGACAAGGGATTTCTAAGCAAGACATTGACCATATTTTTCATCCGTTTAAACAAGCTGAATCAAATACTACGGGATCAGGAACGGGGTTAGGTTTAGCCATTTCAAAAAGTTTTATTGAGTTATTAGGAGGCAAGCTAGAAGTAATTAGCCAGTTGGATAATGGCAGTTGTTTCTTTTTTACCTTAAATATGCCAATTGATGGTGAGGTTGAAGAAGTTAAAGAATTCCCTCAATTAGCAACAAAAGTGATTGGAATTAAAGAGGATAAACATCCCAAAATTTTAGTGGTCAGTGGTTTAGATATTACTTTGGGTGTTTTAGCTGGAATCTTAAAAAAAGTGGGATTTGATGTTATTCAAGCCACAAATGCGGAACAAGCATTAGAAAAATTAGCCCAAATTGAAATTGATTTAGTTATCTCTGATGTTAAAATGCAACCTGTTTCTGGGTTAATTTTATTGCAAAAAATAAAACAACAAATAAAATTGCCCGTTATTATGAGTTCAGCTTCTGTTTTAGGAAAAGATGAGCAAGATTATTTAGTCGCAGGGGCAGATGGTTTTATTGCTAAACCGATTGAATGGGAAAAATTTTTTGTTTTAATTACCCGTTTATTGGGAATAGAATATATTTATGAGCAAAATAAAAGTGTATTAATCACTGAATTAAATCTTGAAGAAATAGACCAACAATTTAATAATCTCCTTGAATCCAAAAAAATTTTATTTAGAGACGAAATTGATAATGGTAATCTAAAAAAAATTCGTGAAAATGCCAAAGAATTAACCGAAAAAGCTTTAGGAGCTTATATTATTAAACTCGCAATGGCTTATGATTTAGCGGGTTTAAAAGAACTTTTTACTAAAAATAATTAATTTTTTATTTTTTAAATGCCTAAAATAAGGTAGTCTAAAAGGCAAAGACTGTTATTGATTTCAATATTCTTAAGGTAACTTGTGCTTTATCGAATTTCTTTTTTCTGTATTTTTATTTTATTTGAACCCTTTAATGTGTGGGCGGCGGATTTGTATGTCTATTGGCCCACGGATTTTCGACCCCGCATTATTCAAAATGCCTTTAAAGAAGAATGTAAAGGTTTAAAAGTTTTAGCTTTTGCAAGAAGTAAAGATTTTTATTTAAAAGTGGCAAAAGATAAACCAAGTGCAGTGATTAGTTTTGTTGGAGTGATTAAAAAAATTAATTATGAAGTTTATAAAAAGGGAATCAATTCATATTCAAAAACAGAAGAGCTGGTTTTAGTTTCTTTTGATCATCCCATTGATTTTACAAAACAAAAAAAAGTAAAAATTGCGGCTTTAGATATTTTTGGTCGCAAAGAAACCAAAAAGTTTTTAGAAAAAGCCCTAAAAACAAAAATATCTTATCGAAGAGTGGTTAAAATAGAAGATTTAATGGCAATAATGCAACGTAATCGAGCCAATGGAATAATTCTTTCTAAAACACACCTTAAAAAAATTAAATCATTAACCAAACGAAAATTAGTGGAAACCAAAATAGGCATTTCAATGTCTTTAGCAACTGTGGGTATTAATAAAAATAAATCAAATCATCAAGACTTAGCATATTGTCTTAAGGTTTTATCATTTAAGAGTAAAGCTTTAATGGGGGTTAAAAAATGGTTATAAAATGGATTTTAAAATTAGTTTTTTTATTATTAATGAGTCTTAATCTGGTTTATGCAGATGCCTATGATATTTTAATCTTACGACATTTAGGCGTTAGCTTCACTGAAACTTCTCGGGGTATTCAAGAATCCATTGATCAAAGCTTATCGATTAAAGAAATTATCTTTAACGATCAAGTGAGTCCGTATCAAATGGCTGAAATTTTAAGTTTTGAAGCTCCTAAAATTTTAGTTTTAATTGGTAATGAAGTGGCGAATGAATATCGAGATTATCAAAAAAAATATTCTACAGAAAAATTTCCCGTGGCATTATTGGTTGCAACTTTAAAAGTCAGTGAAATTATTCATAAAATAAAAAATGTGGTCGCCATTAAATATGAAATACCTGCAACCACCAGTATTGTTCAATTAAGGCGTTTAACAGATAAAAGAATTCATCGAGTTGGGATTGTTTACCGACATTGGATGCGCAGTATTGTGACCGAGGAAGAGCATTTTTGTAATAAAGAATTTATTGATTTAGTCAAAATAGAATTATCAGACAAACCCAATGCGGGAGAATTAAAGCATAAATTAAAATATTTATTAAGACAAAATTTAGATGCCGTTGTGATTGCCAGTGATAATAAATTATTAGAGCCTTACCATATTCAAAATATCTGGAAACCTTTATTAGATCGTTTTAATAATCCGATTGTGAGTGGGTTGAAAATTTTAATTGGACGCAATGTTGACTTAGCAACTTTGGCAATTATTCCTGATTCCTATGGTTTAGGTGAACAAACAGAACAACTGATTGGTGAAATAATTGAAAATAATTGGCAAATTGAAGTACAAAATGAAATTTATCAACCCATTTCAATTAAAAAGATATTAAATAAAAGACTTGCATGGAAAAAAGGCATTAATTTAGATCCAAAAAATTTAAGTACCATTGATTATATTTTGGAATAAAGGTCGTTAAAAAACGACCCTTTTTTAGAGATTAAGCCATTTTTTGCAGATTTCTTACCATCGGATATAAACGTTCGGTTTCGTCTTGAATCCGAGAAAGAACCATTTCAAACATTTCATTGGTTTCTTTAATAAAGGTGTCATGTTCCGCACCAATGGCAATACCATGTTGTTTTTTATCACACCATTTTTTAACATAAGCGCTCATAATTTTTTTAATTTCTTTAGAGCCTGACATAAAATTTTGCGCTGTTGTATTCGCATCTGTTGAATCATCTTGTAATAAAGGACCATATAGACTGGCATCCACTTTAGTAATATGATTATTTACCCGATCCATATAACTATAAAATAAATCACAACAGGTTTCAGAATCACAAAGTGAGCGATCTTTTAATAATATGGATAATACATTTGAAAGTTCAATTATTTTATGGTTTTGAGTATTTAACTCATCATAGGTAATCATTTTTTATCTCCAATTAATTTAATAACAATTTAAATTTCTCCTTATAAAATATAGCAGAGACAAATTAATTATTTTGATAAAGTTGATTCGCCTTGATGATTTCAATACAACGAGGCGGTAATAAATAATCTAAAGATTGATTGTTTTGAATGAGTTGACGAATTTGACTGGATGAAATGGCTAAGGGTGTGACTGGTTGAATGAATATTTTACCCGCAGGTTGTGTTTCTAAGTTTTTTTTATTTTTTGTAATTCGCTTAAAATAAGGATTTTTCTTTGTCAAGAGATAATCAGGTCGGGACATCACCATTAAATGGGCTAATTTTAATATTTTTTCGGGGGCTTGCCATTGTGCAAAAGATAAAAAACTATCCATTCCGATGATTAAACAAAAGGATTGATTGCTAAATTCTTGATGCAAATTTTTTAAAGTATCAATGGTATAAGAGGGCTTATTAATCATAAGTTCTCTTTTATCAATGATAAATGAAGCTTGATTAATAACCGCCGCTTCTAACATCTCTAAACGATATTTAATGTCTATTTTAGGTTGTTGACGGTGTACCGCAATATTTAATGGAATAAACCGAATTTGTTCTAATGGGTGGGCTTGTAAAACTTCTAAAGCAGGACGTAAATGACCGTAATGAATGGGATTAAAAGTACCCCCAAAAATTCCTATCATTCGTATTTTATTGATTTAATTTGCCAATTTTCTATGGCTTTTTGTAAAAGTATTGGAATAGAAGTAATATTCTGGGGAATGGGTTGATTTAAAAACTGTAAGGCTTGTTTTAATGTTTCAATCGGGTGTTTTTTATCTAATGGTTTGGCATGACTTTGTTTACTGAGTTTAATGCCTTGTTTATCTTTAACAACGGGAATATGAGTGTAGGAGATTGCAGGATAATTTAAACATTGTTGTAAATAAATTTGGCGAGGGGTTGAATCCAATAAATCATCACCTCGGACAATATGAGTAATACCTTGAGCGGCATCATCAACCACGGTTGCCAGTTGATAAGCAAAAATACCATCTTTACGTTTAATAATAAAGTCCCCCACAGCTGTACTTAAACTTTGTTCGACTTGAACATGCAGTTGATCAGTAAAACGAATTATTCCCGCAACAGAAATCCGTATAGAATGAGGTAACGTTTGATCAATCCCCCAATCTTTACAAGTTCCTAAGTAAATACCTGCCGCTGATAATTTAAATATTTCAGTTCGTGAACAAACACAAGGATAAGCTAGGTTTTGTTGCTCCAAATGAGTTAAAGCTTGTTGGTAAGCATTAATATTTTGATTTTGATAACGAATAATGCCATCCCACTGTAACCCAAAATATTTTAAAGTGGTTAAAATTTCAATCGTGGCATTTTTATCCACTCGAAATTGATCAATATCATCAATTCGTAATAACCATTGTCCTTGATGATGACGGGCATCAAGATAACTTGCCAAGGCAGCAACTAAAGAACCAAAATGTAAATCACCCGTTGGGGAAGGCGCAAAACGCCCAATATAATCCGCCATTAATATATTTTAAATACGTTGCCGTTCTTTAATTTCATCTAAAGTTTTACAATCAATACATTTATCAGCCGTTGGACGCGCCTCTAAACGCTTAACCCCAATTTCAATACCACAGGCTTCACAATAACCATAATCATGAGTGGTAAATAAAGCGATGGTTTTTTCTATTTTTTTAACCAGTTTACGTTCTCGATCTCGTGCTCGTAACTCCAAGCCAAAATCAGATTCCTGAGAAGCTCGATCATTGGGATCAGGATAATTTGTGGCATCATCTTGCATATGAGAAACGGTTTTATCCACTTCTTTTAAAAGTTCATCTCGCCAATTTTCGAGAATAGATAAAAAATGGGTTTCCATTTTAGGATTCATATATTCTTCATCTTTATCCTCTTGATAAGGTTCAAAGTCAAAAGCAGAGTCAAGATGAGCTGTTTTTTTTGTTTCTGGCATATTAGTGCCTCCAAAAATAAATAAAGAGATTAATTAATTTGCTCAAAGTATAGAATATTTACTAAATTTTACTGATTATTCCCATTATTCTCGTTTTAATTCATAATAAGACCTCTCTTAATAAAAGTAGGTTTCCTTATTATGTCGAATCAAGCTGAATTTCAGCCATTGAATATTGCGGTTTTAACCATTTCAGATACTCGAACCGAAGAAAATGATAAATCTGGGCAAATATTACAAACAGCATTAATTGAAGCAGGACATCAACTGGTTGCAAAGCAGATAGTGGCAGATGATATTTATCAAATGCGAGCGCTTTTTTCGACTTGGATTGCAGATTCAAAAACTCAAGTCATTATTTCAACAGGCGGGACAGGCGTTACAGGACGAGATAGTACACCAGAAGCCATCACTCCGCTATTAGATAAAACAATAGAAGGCTTTGGAGAACTTTTTCGACATATTTCATTGGCTGATATTGGGGCTTCTACCATCCAGTCTCGGGCGTTAGCAGGTATTGCAAATGGCACTTTAGTTTTTTGTTTACCAGGTTCAACAGGGGCTTGTAAAACAGGTTGGTCTGATATTATAAAAAAACAATTAGACAGCCGTACCAAACCTTGTAATTTTGCCACGATGTTTCCCCGATTTCTTGAAAAATAAGAGGATTTAATAATGTCAAATTGTGATTGTACAGAATATCAAACAACCCCCTTAAAACCCGTTGATGAAGCATTAGAATATATCCTTTCTTATGCCGCCGCATTAACTGAAACCGAAACCATTCCCTTGCAACAAGCTTTAGGTAGAGTGGTTTCCCAAGCTGTTACGAGTCAAATTAATGTCCCCGCATGGGATAATAGCGCGATGGACGGTTATGCTTTACGAGCAGAAGATGCCCAAAATACCTTAACTATTAGTCAGCGGATTCCTGCGGGTTGCAAAGGTGAACCATTACAACAAGGAACGGCTGCTCGAATTTTTACGGGCGCTCCTATTCCAGAAGGGGCGGATACCGTGGTTATGCAAGAACGTTGTCAAGCGGATAACGACCAAGTGATTATTGAAGGCATTGTTCCAAAAGGCGCTAATATTCGACGTTTAGGCGAGGATATTCAAATAAATCAAGAAATTATAAGTGTTGGCACTCAATGTTTACCACAACACCTTGGTTTAGCCTCTTCTGTTGGGATTGCTGAATTAACGGTTTATAAACGCCTGAAAGTTGCCTTATTTTCAAGTGGTGATGAATTAGTCATGCCTGGAACGCCATTGGCTGATGGACAAATTTATAATTCTAATCAATTTACGTTACAAGCATTGCTTGAATCTTTAGGTTGTGATGTGATTAATTTAGGAATGGTTGAAGATACCCTTGAAGCGACTTGTCAAATATTACAAAAAGCCGCTGATCAAGCTGATTTAGTATTGGCATCAGGCGGTGTTTCCGTGGGTGAAGAAGATCATGTTAAACCCGCCGTTGAAAAATTAGGTCGTTTAAATTTATGGAAAATTGCAATTAAACCAGGTAAACCTTTGGCTTTTGGTTTTATTAATAAAACAGATTCAAAAGAATCTTGTCCTTTTATTGGTGCACCAGGCAACCCTGTTTCTTTATTTGTTACTTTTTGTCTTTTTGCTCGCCCTTTTATTTTAAAATCACAAGGACAAACAGAAAATATCGCTTTAATTCCACAACAAGCTAAAGCGGATTTTGATTGGACAAAAGCAGATAAAAGACGGGAATATGCCCGCGCTAAACTGAGTATTAATGAGCAAGGCGAGGCGATTGTTGAGATTTATCCCAGTCGTTCATCGGGTGTTTTAAGTTCATTAACTTGGGCAAATGGTTTAGTTGTTATTACTGAAAATACAATAATTAAAAAAGGCGACTTAGTCCCTTTTATTCCCTTTCAAAATTTATTGTAATGATTAAAATATTATATTTTGCCAGTTTAAGAGAAACATTAGATTGTGCTCAAGAAACATTTCAAATAACAGAGAATGAAACCATTGAATCGCTCATAAAAAAACTACAACAACGAGGAGAATCTTGGAAAAGTGTTTTTTCTGATGCTTCAATACCTGTTTTATATGCGATTAATCAAGAAATGGTCAAAGTTGAGACTGTCATTGTTAATAATGATGAAGTTGCTTTTTTCCCGCCTGTTACAGGCGGTTAAAAAATAAGATATTAAAAATACTTTCGCAAGAATGGTTATCTTAAGCTATTCTTTTTTCACACCATAATTTAATAACGGAGACAACAGTTGAAAAAAACTACTTTCTTACAAAAAAAGGTCGTATTTTCAATACTGACTATTTTGAGTGTTCAAGTAAATGCAGCTCAAGAAACCCCTCAATTTAGACCTTTAACAACCCCCGCTGTTACACCTACAGCTCCTGCGCCTGTTGTTCAACAACAACAAAGACAACAGCCAATGCGGTATTACCCAAATCCAAGAATGATGCAACCCCAATATAGAATGCCGCCTCCAGGTTATTATCGTGGACCTATGTATGGTAATGGTTATCCACCGCCTAATTGGCGCCCTAATAATAATAGAGGAAATCGTTTTTTTGGTAATCCTTTCTTTGGAAATAATAGAGGCAATAATCGCTTTTTTAATGGCAATTGGATGAATTTTAGCGATCCAAAAGGAACAATGAGTCGGGGATGGGATGAAATGCTTGATGCACCAAGTCAAATGGGAGAAATGCCTGGAGGTTGGAATGCACCTTCAATTAGTGTTCCTAATCCGATTGAAGTCGGTGACCAATTTCAAGATGCGGCACAAGATTTACCCACACAAATGCGTAATATGAGCACTGATTAATTATCAGACATAAAAAAACGGTCATCAGACCGTTTTTTTATATTGTTAATTAATTAGAAAATATTGCTAATTAAACCAGAAATTCCGCTACCAATATCATTAATCACATCACCAACACCGTCAACAACATCATTAACACCATCAACAACACCATCTACTGCGGCACCTGCGGCACCCTCAGCAATATCTCCAACTGAAGGTAATAAGTTAGAAAGTGAGAATGAACCACCTAAACTTGCTGTAACCCCATCAGTGAAACCTTGACCAATTAAAGCAGCTGTTGGAGAACCATTTGGATCACGGTTTATAGCAAAGTTTTTAATGCTACGAGTGACACCATCGGCAATTCCTTGAGCAATAGAATTAGAAATTGCTTTTAATTTTGGGCTTAAAGCACTGGCTGCAACCACAATATATTTTGCAACAGTTTCAGAGGTAATTCCAAAAAGTTGTCCTTCAGTTGTTGCCATTTCATCTGCTGAAATAACGTTCATTTGAACGCTTTCATTACCAAATAAGTAACTAACTTCGTCTTGATTAACGCTTGCGAATGAAGCTGAACTTGTCATAGTTGCGATAAGTGCGGTTGTAATAATTAATTTTTTCATGATTAAAATGCCTTTAAGATAATTTGTTTAATATTTGTAATGTCGATAAAGGTTATTATACTTTTTTTATTTCGATATACTATAGGATAAGTTCCCGAAAACTTTAGTATTCTTTCCTGTTTTAAAATTTAATTTATGAATAATATTTGGTTAAACAATGTTGTTAAAGAGAAATCGCCTAATTTTGATCAGCGTAAAGCAAAGGACATTGATCTTTTAGTGATTCATAATATAAGCCTACCAGCCAAACAATTTGGAGGAACTTATATTGTCGATTTATTTTTAAATAAATTAGATATTAGTGCTGATCCTTCTTTTAAAAGTTTGGATGGTCTCAAAGTTTCGGCTCATTTTCTTATTAATAGAGTAGGGCAGATAACTCAGTTTGTTGCTTTAAATAAGAGAGCATGGCATGCGGGTGTTTCAAGTTTTGAAGAGCGGGAAGGTTGTAATGAGTATTCAATCGGAATTGAATTAGAGGGCGCGGATGATATTTTATATACCGATTTACAATATCAACAACTTGTTTTACTGACTCAGCAAATTATTAAACTTTATCCTAAAATTACGGTGCAACGTATTGTAGGACATAGTGATATTGCACCCAATAGAAAAACGGATCCAGGAGAGAGTTTTGATTGGGTGCGTTATAAAAAGGCGTTATTAACTTAATTGATTTCGTAAGGCATTAATGCGTTTTATGCCAAGGGTCTGCATTATTGGAAAAATAATTTTTTGGGCTAGATACTCAATTCTTTTATTTTTAATTACTAAAATTAATTTAGGCTCAGTGGTATTATCAATAATGGTGATGTTATCAACGGCATCCATATATTGAGGCAAGAAGCGATGTCCCGCCTTATAACGACTGTGAATTAAATCAATGGGAATATCATGTCCTCCTTTTTGTACACGATTAGCCACACGATTAACATTAATTTGAGGATCTTCAGTGGTTACAAAAATTAAATTAATTATAAACCCATTAGACCGTGCTTCTTTAATAATTTCAAGATAACTATTACCCGTTAAATTTGTTTCAGTTGCCACGGTTTTTCCATTTTTAATACATTGTTTTAACTCAGTTAATGCTTTTTTAAATCCCATCGTATCAGGATTTAAATAGTTTTCTTGTAGATTTTCAATATTAGAACTTTTACCTGAACCATTAGCACCAGCAACCAATGTAAATTCTGGCTTATAACTCATTATTATTGTGCTCTTTTATCTATTAATTGTTTTTTTGTTATTACTAATTTATCAATTATTTTCCCATTAACACGGGCACGATCAACAATATTACCTTGTTTATCACAAATACGAAAACTTCGCCCTTCATTTAAAATATCTTCTTGTATTTTAAGTGCTGAACGTTTCATTTTTTCAGTTAATTCATTTCTATATTTATTTGTCATTTTATTATCTCTTACTAATAAGGAGTGCTTGAATAATTTTGTATTCATTTAATTTTGCAGATAACATAGCCCGTTGATAATCATTCATTTTTTCTAACCGCAAACCATCTTCAAGTTGTTTAATCGCCACATCTGTTAAGCCAATGGTAAAATAAAGTTCTGCTAAGTAAAGGCGAGCTTGAGAATAATGTTTTAATTTTGCTGAAATTTCAGACAACATTTGTAATAAAGTGGGGTTATCTGGATTTTTATAATGTAGCCGACTTATTTTATTATACGCTTTTTGATAGGAACGCTGTTTAACTAAATTTTCAGCAGATAAAATAGTCAGGGCTTCATTATCAGGAAATAAGGCTAATAAATTTTCTAATAATTCATTGACTTGATTATATTTTTTTTGCGCCATTAAGGTTTCTGCTAAAGCGCTATTATAAAATAAGTTTAAAGGATCAATGGCTAATAATTTATTAATTTCAACTTGGGCTTGTTGATATTGATGAACATTAATTAAAGCCAAACTATAACCATATCGAATGGCTTGACTGTTTTTTGAATGTCCTTTTTTTAAGCGTTGTTGATAAGCCCTTAATGCGCCCATTGGTTTAATATATTGGGCGAGTCTTAAACGCACTCTAACCAGTTTAAATCCAATACTATCAATGTGTTGTCTATATGGATAAGTCTCTGCTCTGGCTCTCGCATCGCTGATGCGATTGGTGGTAATTGGATGAGAACGTAAAAATTCGGGTAATTCTGAAATATAATTTTGATTGGCTTTAAGCATTTTACCAAAAAAGATCGCCATTGCATGCGGATCAAATTGACTGCGTTTTAATAATTGCATGCCGATATTATCCGCTTCTTTTTCATTTGCTCTAGTAAAATTAATTTGGCTTTGTTGTAAAGCAGCTTGTCCGCCCATTGCCAAAGCAATTCCCGCATCTGCACCGCCTGCCGCACCTAATAAAATAGCACCGAGTAATATCGCCGCCATTGGAATGGTCATTTTATCAGCCGCACTAAAAGCCCTTAATAAATGTTTTTGGGTGACATGGGCAATTTCATGCGCAATAACTGCGGCTAATTCATCTTCTGATTCAGCGGTTAGCATTAAACCTGCAAAAACACCAATATAACCATCAGGTCCCGCAAATGCATTAATACTGGGATCATTAATTAAAAAGAAAGAGAAATGGCGATTTTTTTCATCACTTTTATTGGCTAAAGAATGTCCTAAAGATTGAATATAATGACGGACTAAGGGATCTTCAATGACTTTTTGACTTGCCCAGATACTGCGCATAAACGCTTTACCAAAGCGTTTTTCTTGAGCGGGTGACATAATGGTTGCATCAGGGCTACCAAAATCGGGTAAATCAGCCCATACAGCCAAGCTTTGCATGCTTAAAAAAATGCCAAGCATCAGGGAATTAAAAAGTGTTTGAAATAATTTCAAAAAAAGACCCAATAAAATAAGATAAAGACTCATGGTTTGTGTTTTATTCAGGGCTAAAGTTCCTCTTTTTCTTAAATAAGATTATAGTAAGGTGCTATTCCAATTAATAAATTTAAAATAATGAAAACACCCGAATTATTATCCCCTGCAGGTTCTCTAAAAACCATGCGTTATGCTTTTGCTTTTGGAGCCGATGCGGTTTATGCGGGGCAACCTCGCTATAGTTTAAGAGCGCGTAATAATGAATTTATGAATGATAACCTTGCCATTGGTATTCAAGAAGCAAAAGCCTTGGGGAAACAATTTTTTGTTGCCGTTAATACCATGCCGCATAATAGTAAAGTTAGAACTTTTATTAAAGACCTTGATCCTATTATTAAAATGCAACCTGATGCCTTAATTATGGCAGATCCAGGGTTAATTATGATGGTCAAAGAAAAATATCCTGATCAAGTTTTACATTTATCAGTGCAAGCCAGTACGGTTAATTATGCAACGGCTCGATTTTGGCATCAACAAGGGATAAAGCGGGTGATTTTATCACGCGAACTGTCTTTAGATGAAATTAGCGAAATTCGTCAAGAATGCCCTGATTTAGAATTAGAAGTTTTTGTTCATGGTGCTTTATGTATTGCTTATTCAGGACGTTGTTTATTATCAGGTTATTTTAATCATCGGGATCCCAATCAAGGAACCTGTACTAATTCTTGTCGTTGGCAATATAAAACCCATGAAACCACCGAAGATGCGGAAAATAATTTACATCAATTACCATCAAGTGCTTTAGATATTGCTAATTCAAATTGTGGCGATCAAGTTCGTCACCCTTTAGCCGATAAAACGTATTTTTTAGAAGAAAAAGGACGTAAAGGACAATTTATGCCTGTGACCGAAGATGAGCATGGCACCTATATTATGAATTCTAAAGATTTAAGGGCGGTTGAACATATTCAACGACTTACTGAAATTGGGGTGGATTGTTTAAAGATAGAAGGGCGCACAAAATCTCATTATTATGCCGCCAGAACAGCCCAAGTTTATCGAATGGCAATTGATGATGCGGTGGCGGGGCGGGAATTTAATCCGCGATATCTGGGTATTTTAGATAATCTTGCGAGTCGAGGTTATACCGATGGTTTTTTTGAACGTCATCATACTCAAGATTATCAAGCTTATATTGAAAACCAATCAAAAAGCCATCAACAACAATTTGTTGCTGAAATGATTGAGCATGATAAAGTTTCAGGTCAAATTACTTTTGATGTTAAAAATCATTTTAAAGTCGGTGATAAACTTGAATTAATTGTGGCTAGTGGCAATAATAAAGATTTTATTTTAGATGCCATGCAAAATAAAGTAACAGGGGAAGCCATGGATATTGCACCTGGTAGTGGTTATCAAGTACAAATTAAATTACCTGATTTTAATGAGGAACGGGCTTTTTTAGCACGTTATATTTAAAAATTAGGAAGAATGAATAATTTCAATTAAGTCATTTTAGTTGGTGATGTTACAGGGACTATTAACTGTATAATTATTATCCAGAACTGAAATTTATAATACATTTTGTGAAAACTATGATGATTAACTAGAAAGAGAATAACATTGCAAATAGAAATAAATAATACAGATATTTTCTCTGTTAGTGTTGATGCAATCGTCAATCCAGCAAATAAACAAGCTCATTTATGGCTTGGTTCACACATAAATGAGGTTGTTAGAAAAAAAGGCGGGAAACAGATTGTTAATGAAAGAAAAGAAAAAGGGGAGATTAAACTTGGAGAAGCGGTAAGCACTTGTGCTGGAAATCTGCCTTGTCAATATGTTATTCATACAGCAATACTTGATATGTATGATTTTAATTCACTATTTTTATTAAAGATAAAGCAAAGAACCAGCGACAATGTGCTTAGAAATGCAACAATTAGTTCACTCCAAATAGCGGATAAACTAAAGATTAAAAGTATTGCTTATTCTCCGATGGGTACGGGTATAGGCGCCATGAAAATGGAAAAATGTGTCAATATTATGTTACAAGAAATAATCAATTTCCAGACGACATATAACAATGATATCTTAAAGAAAATAATTTTCTGTGTTCGAGGAGAAAAGGATTATTTAATAGCAATGAAAGTTCTGAAGCGATTAAGGCTACCCCATAGAAATAAACAAGCATTTTTAGGTTTTTATGGGTATTTTTATAAACCACTTTTCTAAACCAGTTAAGCGTACAAAACGCTGCTCAAGTTTGTTCATTTCATTTTTAGTGAGT
>Ga0256847_1000188_pt1 | contig 43536 bp, 27 predicted proteins | sample TeddybearmetaG_FD_189099 | JGI IMG/M metagenome (GOLD analysis project Ga0256847, IMG submission 189099) | Hydrothermal vent microbial communities from East Pacific Rise, Pacific Ocean - Teddybear | ecosystem: Environmental > Aquatic > Marine > Hydrothermal vents | place: Pacific Ocean: East...
AAAGACGTTATAAATTAATGTCCGCAATGGGGGTTAGAAATTTGGCAGGCTTTAATAAAATTGTGGATGAAGCGGAAGAACGGGGTGAAAGCGTTCCTGATCCAATATGGCAACCCGCCCCTAATGCCACATTAACAGAATTACATGAACAACCCACTTTAGAGCATATGCCTTATGTTGTTATTATTATTGATGAATTAGCCGATATGATGATGGTGGTTGGTAAAAAAGTAGAAGAATTAATTGCCCGCCTTGCCCAAAAAGCACGGGCGGCGGGAATTCATTTATTATTAGCCACACAACGTCCTTCGGTTGATGTTATTACGGGTTTAATTAAAGCCAATGTGCCTTCCCGCCTTGCCTTTAAAGTTTCATCTAAAATTGATTCTAGAACGATTTTAGATCAAATGGGAGCAGAAGCTTTGCTTGGTTATGGCGACAGTTTATTTACCAGTCCCGCCAATAATATTCCAATGCGAACACATGGCGCTTTTGTAGATGATCACGAAGTACATAATGTGGCTAACTTTTTACGCAGTACGGGAGGACCTAATTATGTAACGGATATTACCGATGAACCTTCAGAACCCATTGTTGGATTATCTGCCGAAGCTTCAGGCGTTAGTGAATCAGAGTCAAGTGATCCTCTATTTAATGAGGCCGTACAGTTTGTAACAGAAACAGGACGCGGATCAATATCAGGTATTCAGCGCCGTTTAAAAATTGGTTATAACCGAGCGGCAAGAATGATTGAATATATGGAAGAAATGGGCATTGTTAGTCCGCCTGAAAATAATGGCAATCGCCGGGTTTTAGTTTCTCCACCCCCAACGAGTGATATTTAATTCTTTTATCTTGAGAATGGGAGCAAGACATCTCTACCTAAAAATAATCGCTTGACTATCTAATAAAATAAAATCTGGGATATTAAAAATAAGCATTTTTTTATCTTTTTGGATTTTTATATCCAATAAATAAAGTACCTGAATTTGTTTTTGATTTAAAAATTGGGCTTTAAATATATCCCCTACTTTAAAGGGTTCTGTTACTTTATTAGAAACATCAACCATTAATTTTAACGTTATTTTATTGTTGATTTGATAGGATTTAACAACCCCATTTAATAAAATTTTTGGCAAAGGTTGGCTGTCTGTTATTGTTAAATCAGACATATTTTCAGCCATTAAAACTATTGTTTCTTTCTCTTGACGTTGGGGATTATTTTTGATTCTGGTTTCATTGATTAATTTTTTTGATTCTTGAGCTAAAATAATGGGTGCTGGTTGAACTGATCTTGCGACAGGTTCGGATTCAGTTTGAATTCCCATATCCTGTTTAATACTCGGAAAAAAAGCCGTTTCTTCAATCATTTCACTCGTTATATAATTTTCAGTTTCTGGAGAAATACCCATAGTAAGGACTAAAGTAACACTTAATAAAACTGTGGCAGCAACGGATAACGGCACTTTCCAACCCATTTTAATTTTTTGTGAGTTGGATTGATGGGCGGCGGTTAAGATTTTTTTATCTAAAAAGGCGGGGGGCATTATTTTATCTAATGCCATTAATTCAGACAAAATAGGATCTTTTATAAAAGCTTGTTTACTATCAATCATTTTAATCCTCCTAATGTTTGTCTTAATTTTTGAATGGCATAACGATAACGACTTTTAACCGCTTCTTTTTTATCCCCTGTTACTTCGGCTATTTGGGCAACGGTTAAGCCACCTTGTTCATGTAATAAAAAAATATTACGTTGGTTTAAAGGCAAATTTTCAACCGCTTTAATTAATTCTTTTTTTAATTGTTGCTGTTGAAATTCGGACTCTGGCATTTGTAATGAGGGAGCCATTTCAATTTGTTCTTCATCTTCATTTTCAATGGAACGCACCGATTTTCTTCGATACCAATCAACTAAATGATGATGTGCAAGGGTATATAACCAAGTTGAAAATTTTGCTTCAACCTTATATTGTTGGCTATTGGCAATGACTTTTAACCAACAATCTTGGTACAACTCTTGGGCATTTTCAGGCGGGCGACATTGCCGTAAAAAATAACGGTAAAGTCCGCCCTTATGACGATGATAAAGGGCATCAAAGGCTTGATGATCGCCTTTAATATAAGCCAACATCAATGCTTCGTCAGTTTGTTCTATTAACTCAGTATCCATTCCGTTAATTTAACGGATATCTGGAAAAGAGACAAGTTAATCAACTCCTCCTAAGGTTGTTTTAATCGGTTGTGATAATGATTTAGTCAGTGAAACTAATTGATTAAACTCGCCTCGATAACCAAATTCATCTTTGCCACGGGCGCTGGTCGCTAACTTTAAAACGCTATCAAAATTAAAGCTATTTTTTAAATATTCATCATTTTTGAGTAATTGAGCAAAACCCGCAACAGCCGCCGAAAAACGAAAATTCTTAGAACTGTATTTTAATTCTTCGGTCAGCATTTTTTTGGTTAATGACCATTCTAATAATTGACTTTTATTTTCTTTAGGGTGTTTATAACGAATCTTTAAAAAAGCCAATTCATTATTTAAATTTTGTATTTTTTTAGCTTTATTTTGGTTAGAATTATAACGAAGAGGCGCAACCCAACCTGTATCAGTGGTTTTTAAAATAATTTCATAAAGCGCCGTTACGGTATGCCCTGCCCCAATTTCTCCTGCATCAACTTTATCATTGGCAAAGTCTTGGTTGCGAAGCGTGCGATTTTCATAACCAATAAGGCGGTATTGTGAAACATTGTTAGGATTAAATTCAACTTGAATTTTGACATCTTTAGCAATGGTTATTAAAGTAGATTTCATTTGCTGAACTAATACTTTATTGGCTTCTTTTAAACTGTCAATATAAGCATAGTTGCCATTGCCAATATTGGCGATTTGTTCCATTAAAGCTTCATTATAATTACCTTGTCCAAAACCTAAAGTGGTTAATGAAATCCCCTTTTTACGTTTTTTTGCGACTAATTCTTTTAAGGCTTTAATGCTTGAGGTACCGACATTAAAATCACCATCTGTAGCAATTAAAATACGATTAATACCCTCTTTAATAAAGTTTTCTTCGGCAATTTGATACGCCAGTTTAATTCCCGCCCCGCCATTGGTTGAACCGCCTGCTTCTAATTCATTAAGCGCATTAATAATTTTATGTTGGTTATCACCTCGGGTCGCTTCAAGTACAACCCCCGCCGCGCCCGCATAAACTACGATTGAAATCCGATCATTTTTATTTAATTGTTTGGCTAATAAAGTAAGAGAGGATTTTAATAATGGTAATTTATGGGGTGATGACATTGAACCTGAAACATCCAATAAAAAGACCAAGTTACTGGCGGGACGCGGTGCTCTTGGGGTATAACCTTTAATTCCAATATGTAATAATTGAGCAGATTTATTCCACGGTGAAGGGGCAATTTCAATACTAGTGGAAAAAGGATTTTCATTGTTTCCTGTATTGGGATAATCATAATTAAAATAATTAATCATTTCTTCAATCCGTACTGCATCTTTAGGCGGTAATTTTCCTGCTTGAATTAAACGACGAACATTAGAATAACTGCCTGTATCAACATCAATACTAAAGGTGGAAACAGGATCTTTTGTTACGAGTTTAATCCCACTGTTTTTGATTTCTTGGTATTTTTCACGATTTTCTGGAACAGAATCAAAAGACATAAAACCCATTAAAGAACTAGGTTTTAAGATTATTCCTCCCATTCCTCTCATTCGTTTCAGTCCTCTTTGAGGGGGGGGTGCTGCCGCAGGTTTAGTAACTGCCGCTCTTTCTTCCGTACTTACCTCATCTTTTAACTGCAATACAGGTTTTGATTCGTTTGCTATTTTATCTGCTTCTTTTACTATATAAATAGTAATTAACCCATTATTAATTTTTTTTCTTAATTTTTGTATTTTTATAACTTGTTTAAGGGCTTCTTGCCAAGAAACGTTATTTAATACAATGCTTATTTTCCCTTTAATCTGGGACTCGATTAATATCTTCATATGGGCAAAATTTGCAATATATTTTAAAACTTCTCTAATTTCCGTGTCTTTAAAATTTAAAGAGATCATTTGACGTCCATTATTAATGGGCGCAGGTAAAACAAAAACAGAGGTCTTAGCACCTTCTGCTTTGGCGTTAACCGAAAAAAGTAAACTGCTTATAACAAGCGTTAAAATGGTTTTATTCATAATTCTTAATATCCTAATTTAATGGGTTCAATAATATAAACGAATGAAAATACAAAAAGGGTTAAATTAATTATCAATAATTAATGTTTTAAGTATTCCCAAAATGACGGCGATTGGAATACTTGCTTCAGCTCCTTCAAAAGCGCCAATATCAGCCACATTACTTAAGACTCGGGCAAACCCTGCCCCTCTTTGATCTGTTGTTAAACCATTGTCATCTCCCATATTTAAGGCAGGACTGGTTGCTAAAAGTTGATGGGTTAGGACACAGCTTGTATTACCAACAGCCCCCGCAGGAACGGCGCAACCATTATCTGCTAAAGCCACTAGACTTGGGCTATTGGTTATTATATTATTTAAATTAGTTCCTGTGATTTCAGTCACAAGATCACCAAATAAATTATTATTTGCATTCAGATTTCCGCTTCCCGTCAGGGCAAAATTATCATCTCCATTCGCTGATAAAATGGTACTGGAAAGTACGACATCATTATTGGTATTAATAAAAAGACCATTTCCCACCGAACTCGCATCTGTTGCTGTATTTTGGGTAATCGTACTATTGTTAATCATTAAATTGAGGTTACCCGTAATATTTAACCCTCCCCCATTGGATGATATTCCTAAGGTACTATTTCCAGAAATCGTACTATTTGTAATATTTATTAGCGCTCCACCATTGCTAAAAACATGAAGACCACCTCCTTCAGAATTAGAACCAAGGGTCCTATTTTCAGAAATAGTACTATTGTTTATGGTAATCATAATTGCGCTAGAAGGCTCATAAGCAGAAGCATAAAATCCACCACCTAAAGCATCATTTCCTGAACTTTTATTATTAGAAATAAGACTATTGCTAATCGTCAATGTTGAACCATAGGTATAAAATCCTCCGCCAAAACCACGACTACCTGTTGTTTGATTGTTAGATATAACCGTATCTATGATTTCTGTATTATAAAAAGAATAAAATCCGCCTCCTTTTGATACTGATTGGTTATTAGAAATAAAGCTTTTACTGATTGTTACCGTACCACCGCCAAAACAACTGGCTTTAAACCCGCCTGCAGCCCGTTCAAGCGCTTGATTATTAGTAATAATATTATTTGTAATTACAATATTACCACTATCGCTATAAGCCGCAAATCCACCTGAAATTTTAGCTGTATTATCTGAAATTATACTATCTGTGATACTAATATGACTGTTAGCATAAATATATCCCCCGCCTCCTTGACCATTATCTGCCTTATTAAAAGAAATTTCACTGTTTGTGATGGTGACCGTATTATTATTATTAATAACCGCAAATCCACCACCATATGAAACAATACCTTCTACCGTATTATTTGAAATAACACTGTTGGTTATTGTTACATTTCCTTGAGCAATAAATCCCCCGCCCCGAGTAAATTCTCCAAGTGTATGGTTATTTGTAATATGAGTATCAATCAGTGTTAAATCACCCTCAGCACAAATCCCCCCGCCTCGTGTAAAACCACTAAGTACATCGCTACAATTAATCACTGGAGTTGTCGTTTTTCCGCTTGTTTGCCCTGCTGTAATAGTTAAATTTGTGAGCGTCAGCGCTTGCTCTTCGATTACAGCCAAAACCCGAGACGCATTATCACCACTAATGGTAATCCCATTCGTTAAAGCAGAAGCATCAATATGTAAAGAACCTACAGGATCACTAATATTAATTTGTCCTGTTGTTAGCGTAATAATGGCATTATCTAAGCCCGCATCAAAATTAATAATATCAGCGCCTACCGTGCTATTGGCTAAAATAACCGCCGCTCGTAAACTATCCGTACCCGCGTCATTGCTATTTAAAACCGTAAAAGTCGCTGCTTGTATGGGTAAAGTGGTTAAAGCTAAACAAGTAATAATGGCTTGGTTTAAAGGTTTAATTTTCATTATTTTTCTCAGTTTTCTGAAACGTTATAAGACTGGCTGCTTCGGGAGATTCAGGAGAAACCGCCATTGGGCAAATTGAATTTGGAATAATAACCACATCATATAATTCCGTTACTTTGCCATCAATACGAAACCAATCAATACAGGAATTTGTTGTTAAATCAATAATTTGTATACCACACCAAGGTTCAGAATCCGTTTCTTGTAAACGTTTATCTAATGCTAAACCTTCAAATCGTTCATAACGGGGTTTGGATAAACAAATAAAGGCTAAGTTATCATAAAATGCCAAGCCTCGTAAAAAACCAGGACAAAAAACCCGAGGTTCGAAATGCCCTCGACCCGTTTCGGCGCCCTTTATTATCCCTAATTCGCCTGTTCCAGCATTCAGTACCCAAAGTTCGCCTTGATGCCAGCGAGGAGAATGAGGCATTGACAGCCCCTTGCAAATAATTTTATTTTTTTCAATATCAATCACAATCCCGCCATTATCTCTTCTATCCCGCCAACCATCAATGGTATCAGAACGAGAAACAGCGGTAACATAACGGGGTTTACCGTCTTTCATTGCCATGCCATTTAAATGACAACGATCTTCTTTAACCAATTGAGAAATAAAAGGCGGACGCCAAAGGGCTTTAAAACTATATTTTTTATCGAGGGTGGCTAAACAATTAAAAGCGGTATTAACAAAAACAACGCGATTATCTTGCATAACCCCAATATCATGTGCATCTAATTGCCCTGTTACATTAACCGTACGAGGAACATAACAAAAATCAAAAATATGATTAATTTTTTGATCAGATTCTAAAATATTTTGAAAGCGATAAATTTGATAGCCTCCCGCCATTGTTAATTCAGCGGTTTTGGCATCAAAATGTAATCCCATCGGCTTTAATAATCCACTTTGATGGACATTAATGCCGCCTTGAGCATTGCGCCCAATAAAGTAGAGTAAGCCAGATTGATAAGAGGTAAAAGCAAAAGAGAAATTGTATTTAGCTAAACGATTAACCAACCCACCTGATACAGAATATTTAACATCCTCTTCAGACGGATCTTTTTTTAACGTTGGTTGATTTGTCATTTAAATTAATTTTGATTATTAATATTGACAAAGTATAACCTAAAATTTTGATTTATTATTCATCATTATTAGCAACTTGCACAGGTTTTGCTAACGCTTTAGTTAAAGAAACCAATTGCTTAAATTCGCCTCGATAGCCGAAACTATCTTGACCTTGTGCTTTATTTGCTAACTCAATCACATTATCAAACGTAAAATTTTCTAAATATTGATTATTTTTTAATAATTGAGCAAAACCCGCGACCGCCGCGGCAAATCGAAAATTAGCGCTGGTATTAGCTAAAGAATCTTTAATTTCTTTACGATATAAAGGCCATTCTAATAATTGACTTTTATCTGCATTAGGTTGTTTATAACGAATTCTTAAATGGGCTAACTCATTACTTAAATTGGTATTTTGTGCAATTTTATTTTGTTGATAACGCATGGCTTTAACCCAACCTTTATTATTATCTTTTAAAATAATTTCATATAATGCGGTAACGCTATGCCCCGCCCCAATTTCACCCGCATCAATTTTATCATTGGCAAAATCTTGATTGCGTAACGCCCTATTTTCATAACCAATTAAACGATATTGCGAAACGGCATCAGGATTAAATTCAATTTGAATTTTCACATCTTTAGCAATGGTCATTAACGTTGATTTCATTTCTTCAACCAACACTTTATTGGCTTCTTTTAAACTATCTATATAGGCATAATTCCCATTACCCACATCGGCAATTTGTTCCATTAAATGCTCGTTATAATTACCCGCCCCAAACCCCAATGTTGTTAAAGAAATCCCCGTTTTACGCTTTTTGGAAATTAATGCTTTTAAATCATTAATATTAGAAATTCCCACATTAAAATCCCCATCTGTGGCGATTAAAATGCGATTAATACCGTCTTTAATAAAGTTTTCTTCGGCTAATTGATAAGCTAGCTGAATTCCCGCATTGCCATTAGTTGAACCACCTGCTCTTAATTTATTGAGAGCATTGATAATTTTATGCTGATTATTGCCGCTGGTGGGTTCCAATACCATTCCCGCCGCCCCCGCATAAACCACAATTGAAATTTTATCTTGAGCGGTTAATTGTTTGGTTAATAAAGTTAAAGACGCTTTTAATAAGCCTAATTTATTGGCTGAATGCATTGATCCTGAGACATCAATTAAAAAAATTAAATTACTGGCAGGACGCGGAGCATCAGATATATAGCCTTTAATGCCAATATGTAATAATTGGGCATTTTTATTCCAAGGTGAAGGCGCAATTTCAATACTGGTGGAAAAAGGCGTTTCTTTAGAATCTGAATTAGGATAATCATAATTAAAATAATTAACCATTTCTTCAATACGGACCGCATTTTTAGGAGGCAATTGTCCCGCTTGAATGATCCGTCTTACATTGGAATAGCTACCTGTATCAACATCAATACTAAACGTTGAAACAGGATCTTTACTGACTAATTTAATATCAGACATGGCAATGGCTTGATATTTTTCAGTATTTTTTATCACAGGCGCAGGAAGCGGCGCAACACTATAAACAATCGGCGGTTGTCTACCCATTATTTTGGCTTTAGGACTTGCAGCGGCAGGATTTATTAATTGCCGTTGTTCTGTTGCTATCGGTTCATATCGATCTTGTTTGATACTCTCTTCGGCTTCGGTTGTATAAGCTTGTTGTTGTTCTTCATAAGAACAAGCGCCTAGAGTTAATAAAATACTTGAAATAGTCAGTGCAAGGATGGTTTTTTTCATTGGTTATGGCTCCGAATTTAAGGGGTTCAGTGATATAAACGAATGAAAATTAAAAAGGGGTTAAAATAATTATTTATTTATTGCAAAAATATCTAATTCTTGATTATAAACTTGTGTTTTAATCTCCATTAATGCCAAAATAGTATGGAAAATATAATCATGTGAAAAAGGCTGATTTAATTTTTCTAAGTTTAGGGCTTTTTTATTAAAATTTTCTCCAAACCACATAATTAAAGGCACTCGTTTTTGGACATCAGGTGCAAATAAATAAGGTAATCCATGTAAATAAAAATTATTTTCTCCTAATGATTCACCATGATCGCTGACGTAAAATAAAGCCGTTTGATATTGATTATTATTTTTCTTTAATAATGTAATGGTTTGAGATAAAAAATAATCGGTATATAACAAGGCATTATCATAGGCATTAATAATACTTTGTTGATCGCATTGTTCTAATTGATTGGTTTTACAAACAGGGGTAAATCTTTCAAATTCAGCAGGATAACGTTTGTAATAGGCGGGTCCATGATTGCCCATTTGATGTAAAATAATAAAAATATCGCTGTTAGAATGTTGTTTAATATAGGGTTGTAAATTTTTTAACATGCCCATATCTCGGCATTCATTATGACAATTAGGATTATTTTTAGCCGTTCTATAATTCTTATAAGAAATGCGAGTCGCAACGCCTTTGGAATCTGAATTATTATCTAACCACAACACATTAACCCCCACTCGTTGTAAAATATCAAGTATATTTTCAGTTGATTTAGCTTTGGCTTTACTATAATTATCCCGATTATAAATAGAAAACAAACAAGGTACAGAATAGGCGGTGGAAGTGCCACAAGACCAGACATGATTAAAGCTCAATACTTTCTCTTTGGCTAAATAAGGGTTGGTATTACGAGTATAGCCATTTAAAGCAAAATGATCTGCCCGAGCCGTTTCGCCGACCACGAAAATAATTAATTTGGGTTTATTATTTGAGGGAGTAATTTTGGCATCTAAAGCAATTTTTTCGAAAGGCTTATCAACGCCTTTGAAAAAATGATTTATATATTTTCCCGTTGAATAAAGATAATAAGTGGGGTTGCTATATAAACGCAATGATCGATGCTCGCGAAAAAAAGAAGCATAAAAACGACTAAAAATAAGAATTAAAACGAGGGCGATAATAAGCGCTAAACTCATTAGTTTAATTCGAGAAAATAAAGCTTGTTTAAAATTTAAATTGATTAAAGGTGTTTTATAAATCAAAAAGGCGGGAAATAATCCTAATATTACAAAATAAAGAAGCTGTTTTATTGATAATAAATCAATGATTTCTTTAATATCGGTATTAATAATATTATCAATCATGGCATGATCAATAATCACTTTATAAGAGTCCATAAAATAAGCCGCATTGGCAGCAGAAAGCACAATAAGAATTAAAAAAGGCTTTATTGTTCTTTGATAACAAATTAATGAAAATAAAAAAACATGAATACAGATTAATAAAATAACAAGAGATAAAAGAAATAAAATATTTTTCAAATCAAAAGGATATATTTCAATGGTATTTTTGAAAAAAGTTAAATTAGTAAAAAGGGCTAAAAAAATGGAGATAACAATAATTAGATTGACGGGTGTTAATTGTTTAGTCATTTGAATCCCCTTGCACTCGTTCCCGCCGTCTCGGTGGGAATGCATACTGAACTTGTTAAATTGAATAAAGTTAATATTGTATAATTAACTTCAGTATGCATTCCCACGCGGAGCGCGGGAACGAGAGCCTTTGAGGAGGTTGTTTTTTTTATCATTATATTATTTAATTTAAAATAAAAGCCAATCGAGTATTTTTAAATTAGATTATAAAAAAGAAAGCTTAAGGAAATCTTAAGACTATTAAATAAAAATGATAACCTAGGCTTTAAATATTCTTTTTGAATTTAATATTATGAATCATCTTATTGTCGCTGGATTATTACATGAAGATCCACAAATTAATAACCAAATATTGCAACAATATCCCATCCTTAAACGTTTCTTAAAAAGATCTAAGAAACATCCCGCCTCTAATACAACAGAAGCCACTTTATGCCCTTTTTTTAATATTTTAGAACCCAATCCTGCCACGGCGAGTCTTTGTTATTTTGCTGAATTTAATCAACAGAGTCCGCTATATTGGTATCATTTTGATCCCGTTCATTTAAAAGCAGATCGAGATTCATTAATTTTATTTGATGGGTTGCATTTAGCCATTCAAGCAACCGAAGCGGAAGCCTTATTAGATTTATGCCAACAACATTTTGCTGAGGAACAATGGGTTTTAGTACAAAAAACAACGGATCGTTATTATTTAGGATTAACCGCCCCGCCCCGCTTAACCACTTATTCATTAAATCAAGTGACAGGTAAAAGTATTAATTATTTTTTACCTCAAGGAAAAGACAAAAAAAAATGGCGAAGCTTATTAAATGAAATTCAAATGTTATTATTTAATGCGCCATTTAATCAACAACGTATGGAGCAAAATAAACCAACCATTAATGGTATTTGGATTTCAGGCGGCGGGTTTTTACCTGATGTTAAAACAAATTTAACTCAAGCATGGCAATTAAATCCGTGTTTATTATTAAAGGGATTGTGTCAGCGAGCGGATATTCCTTTAAGTCATCAAACAGAATTACCCATTAATCCTCAAAATACCTTATTTTATTATAATGGATTGGAACAGGCGCTATTAGATGGGGATCAACAAGCTTGGTTTAGTGAAGTGGCAAAGTTTATGCTTTGGTTTAAGGATTTTCAAAAAAAGGCGAGGGAATTTAGGCTTTATCCTGTGGATGGGTTTTATTATCAGATAAAGCCGAGTTTTTGGTGGGGGTGGGTTAAGACTTTTTCCAAATAGATCCTCCAAAACCCTCTGAATCTCGGATATATAATTCTATTTTCTGTTTATATTTTCGTTGACTAATATCTTCATACTCAATACATATTGGTAATTTAGCATGATACTTTAAAATATCAATATTTTTTTGATGATCAGAAAATGAAAAAAATGCAGTTGTAGCTGTTTTATCATTTACAATTAAAGATATTGTGTTTGATGGAGAAAAAATATCAAATAATTCTTTTTCATGTTCAGCTGATACATTTTTTGATAATATTTTTTTAAGATCTTCTTTTTCAACCTTAAGGCTAATATTTATGGCAGGTCTATTTCCACTATTATAAATAACTAAATTAAATTTTGCCGCTCCAACACTATTATTAAATATTTTTATCTCTGCGGTTATTATTGGTCTATAAGTTGATAACCAATGTTTTCGTGTATAACAAAAACTAAGAATAGAAATACACATAGCTATTGAAGAAATAAAAATAGCTATCACTTTTATATCGAAATTATCCATTAGATGATAGAACCGTAGAGACGCACCGCCGTGCGTCTTTTGTTTATTTGTTCCATGAGACGCACGGCGGTGCGTCTCTACCAAACCGTATTTATTCAAACATCAATCGTTTTGAATAAAACAATCCATAACCCAAAGACACTTAATAACAACATCCACCAAGATAATGTCGGTACAGGCGTCGCAGACGGGAATCCAATATTATTTCTTGCTAAAGGAATATTATTATTAAAGACAAAGGCATCGCCTTGTTCAATATTCGCTGATAAATAATAAGGATTGGCAGCGCAACTACGATTAACTAAGACTCCTGTACTGGCATTTTCACCTGACCCTAAAATTTGCGGATTCGGTCCACTAATAACATCTAAAGTCCCTGTTTGTACAGGGCAATTAGTGCTTAGTTTAAAACCTGTTGGGATTGTGGGTGTCATTGTACAAAATGAGGGAGTATTTGTTAAACCCGCAATTAAGAATTGATAAAAACCATTACTACCATTAAAGTTATTAACAAAAGTAATGGTGCCGATTGTACAATTTACCGCAATTAAGCCCCCTGAAATAATTTGTCCTGTTGCTTCATCATAAAAATAACCTGATGGGTCATAATCTGTCGCATTGATAATATTATCTCCATCCGAATCAGCCGTTCCTTCCACGCTATCTGGAACCAGATCATTATCTGAATCTGTGTCTTGAAAATCAGGAATATTATCATTATCAGTATCAATATTTCCTTCAATTAAATCACTGATTCCATCGCCATCTGAATCGGTATCATAAGAATCAGGAATTCCATCATTATCGGTATCTATGGTGCCATTTCCTTCATTGCTATCCAAAATGTTATCATTATCATCATCAGGATCAGTCGTATCAGCAATGCCATCGCCATCGCTGTCAATCAATATGACCAAGACCTGCAAACCTGCTTGCGTTAAATCGCCATCGGTTAATTGAGTACTGTCATTTGAACCATTGCCATCTGAATCAAAAGAGACCGTACCTTGAGTGCTAATTTGAGTGATTCCAAAGTCTAATGGATTAATCACTGTAATGGAGAAAACAATATTAACACTGCTTCCTGCCGCCATATTAATATTATTAATAACCACAGTATCAACGGTTGAAGCATTAACAGCCGCGGTTGGAATGGCAGTAATATTTAAGGTATTGGTATTGGCAGGAATCGGGTTGGTAAAAACAATGCCTGTGGCGGGTAACGTACTTTGATTGGTTAATGTCACGCTATAAGTTAAGACTTCTCCCGCATTTGCAAAGCCATTCCCATTTGCATCAGTGATAGTGATTACGGCTAAACCTTGAGGGCTTCCTCCGATATTGACTTCCGTTGCTTGATTGCCAGGTAAACTACTGCTGCCATCGGTTGTAATCTCGGTTTCATTGCTACCATTATTATCAGCATCATAGCTTAAGACGCCCGTATTAGAAATAGTAGTACCTAAAGATAATCCCGCATTCACTGTAACATCAAAGGTAATAACGGCGGTTCCACTGACAGCCATATTATCAGTCCATTCAATTTGATTATTGCCTGCATTAAAGGAAATATTACCTGAAGTGGCTGTTTCACTGGCATTAACAAAAGTGGTGTTTGTCGGAATAATATCCGTCAATGTGACACCATTGCTTGCTTGAGTTCCTGAGTTAGTAATTTCAATTTGATAACGTAAGGTATCATTAGGAGAGACCGCCCCATTATTATCCGCATCTGTTTGTAAAGTGACTGTTTTACTTAGATTTTCAAAATTAGCACCCGAATTTACCGCAATAATTGTGGCTTGTTCACCAAGTAAGGTTGTATCACCATCTGTTTGTTGAGAACTGTCATTATTACCATCTCCTGTGCTATCAAAATTAATGGTTGCTTGGTTGCTAATTTCGCCAACGCCTGCCGCTAAAGGTGAGTTAACTAAGACAGAAAATTCAACACTGACTTGACTATTTGCGGGAACATCAATGCCTGTAATACGTAAAATAGGACTGGTTGTAACTGTCGTTGCGCCTGTTGGAATAATCACACTATTGAGTTTATAGGTTGTATTCGCAGGAATAGTATCAACCAATTCCAAACCAACTGCATTAATACCGCTTTCATTTTGAATCGCAATAACATAATGTAATTCATCCCCTGCTTCCACATTCCCACCATTTACATCTGTTACAGATTTAATGGCTAAACCTTCCGCGAAACTGCCCACAATAACATCGGTTGTTTGTTTACCTGGAGCGGCACTATCGCCATCTGTTAAGACCGTGCTGTCATTGGTTCCATTATTCGTGGTGTCATAACCTACAATACCTGAATTAGATATCGTTGTTCCTGTATTAATTCCTGCATTAACAGTCACATCAAAAGTAATGGTGACCGCTTTTCCGCCATTAATATCACCTGTCCAATCAATTGGATTGGCACCATTTAAGGTACCCGAACTAGCACTGGCGCTATTAGTAACAAAAGTGGTATTTGCTGGCGTATTATCTTGGAATGTAACGCCTGTACTATTGGCATTCCCCGTATTACTAATCACAATGGTATAACGTAGAACATCAGCAGGAGAAACAATGCCATTTCCATCTAAATCATTTTGTAAAGTAACACTTTTACTAGTGGTTGAGAAGTTAGCGCCTGCGGTGACTTCAATAATGGTTGCTTGATTGCCACTTTTAGTGGTATCACCATCCGTTGCTTGTGAACTATTATTATTACCGTCTCCTGTGGTATCAAAATTAATGGTTCCTTGATTACTAATTTGAGTGACACCACTGGCTAAAGGCGTATTGACAATTACAGAATAAGTTAAATTAACTTGTGATTTAGCAGGAACACTAATGCCTGTAATACGAAGGGTTGGAGAAGTGCTATCAATTGAACCTGATGGAATAACGGCACTGCCTGCTTTATAAGTTGTATTGGCAGGAATGGCATTAACATAAACTAAATTAACCGCATTTAAGTTACTTTGGTTCTTTAATGAAATGCGATAACGCAATTCATCGGTGGGTTCAACATTACCACCGTTAACATCAACAACAGACATAATTGCAACTCCTTCAATAGAACCGCCAAGGACTACATCAGTAGATTGTGCTCCTGGTAAACTATTATTACCATCGGTATTTTCAGAGCCTGTTGAGAAAGTAACTAAGGCACTATTGGCAATGGTTGCTCCTAAAGAACCTGATTTAACAAGAACATCAATTATTAAGGTAACTTGCGCATTGGCATTAACATCCCCTATCCAATTGGGAGTAACCGCCCCGCCATCGGTTGCTGTACCAGAAATAAATTGGACATTTGTTGCTAATGTATCTGTAAAAGCAACGCCTGTTTCATTGGCATTACCTGTATTACTAATAACAACGGTATAACGCAATACATCACCCACACTAACCACGCCATTATTATCTATATCAATTTGTAAATTCACACTTTTACTTGAAGTTGAGAAATTAGCCCCTGAAGTAATATCTAATGTCGTTGGATTGTTACCTAATTGAATGGTATCGCCATCCGTTAATAAAGAAATATCATTGTTACCATCTCCAGTACTATCATAAGTAATGGTTGCTTGATTTGAAATGGTTGTACCATTTGCAAGTACCGCATCCACAATCACAGAAAAACTAATAATGACTTGTCCACTAGCAGGTACCGTAATAGCTGAAATTTCAATTGGATTGGTGTTATTAACCGTACCAGCCACTGAAACACTATTGCTCTTATAACTGGTATTTGCTGGAATAGCATCGGTTAAATCAATCACAATATCAACTGCTTTTGAATTAGTAACCGTAATAGTGTATAAAATTTCATTACTGGGTTCTAAATTCCCGCCATTTTGATCTGTGGCTGTTTTTATGGCTGTTAAAGCATTTGTGGTATCAATTTTAGCCAAAGGAATATTATTACTAAAAACAAAGGCATCTCCTTGCTCAATCCTAGCGGATAAATGATAAGGATTTGCCACACAGCTCTTATCAACAAGTAAACCTGTATTGGTTTTTTCACTGGATCCTAAAATTTGTGGTTTAGGTCCAGTTACCACATCTAAAGCGCCTGATTGAGCAGGACACTTAATACTAAGAACAAAACCGCTTGGAACATGAGGTGTCATAGTACAAAGTGATGGATTACCTAAGCCTGAAATTAAGAATTGATAAATTCCTTGGCTGCCATTAAAGCCTTTATTAAAGTTAATGGTTCCAGGGGTACAACTAACAGTAATTAAACCACCCGAAACAATTTCACCTGTCGCTTCATTATAAAAATAACCCGAAGGATCATAATCTGCTGAATTTATAATACCATCGCCATCCGCATCCGTAGATCCTTCTGCGCTGTCGGGGACTAGATCATTATCTGAATCAGTATCAAATGAATCAGGAATCCCGTCTCCGTCTGAGTCAATACTACCATCACCTTCAATGGTGTCAGGAATGCCATCATTATCATCATCAGGATCAACGGTGTCTAAAAGACCATCGTTATCATTATCATTAGAACCATCAGTATCTAAATAATCAGGAATGTTATCGCCATCTGTATCATCATTTAATACATTTCCATCCCCATTGGTATCTTCTTTAATGGTTGGGATATTATCGCCATCATCATCCGCATCTAAATAATTTGGGATATTATTATTATCAGTATCAAGGGTGGGTCCTTCTATAATTGTTAGAACGCTATCACCATCATCATCCGCATCAAGGAAATTAGTAAGACCATCATTATCTGTATCAAGTGTCGCACCTTCAACGGAGTCTAAAATGCCATCACCATCAGAGTCAGTATCAATATAATTGGGAATATTGTCATTATCCGCGTCACCCGCTCCTTCAACGGAATCTAAAATATTATCGCCATCGGAATCAGTATCAAGATAATTTGGAATATTATCATTATCAGCATCCCCTGTGCCTTCAACAGAGTCTAAAATACCATCGCCATCGGAATCAGTATCAAGATAGTTTGGAATATTATCATTATCCGTATCAACAACCCCTTCAATTAAATCACTAATGCCATCATTATCAGAATCACTATCAAAAGAATCAGGGATGCCGTCAGAATCACTGTCAAGATTACCATTACCTTCTACAATATCTGAGATATTATCATTGTCATCATCAGGATCGGTAGCATCAGGAATCGTATCATTATCATGATCATTAAAACCATCTAAATCTAAATAATCTGGTGTTCCATCTGCATCCGCATCATCATTTAAAGGATTGCCATCGCCATTGGCATCTTCTTGACTTGTTGGCGTGCCATCATTATCGTCATCCGCATCTAGATAATCTAAAATATTATCACTGTCAGTATCTAATACAGAACCTTCAATAATGGTTGGAATAGTATCCCCATCATCATCCGCATCAAGGAAGTTTAATAAACCATCCCCATCCGTATCTAAAACCCCGCCCTCTATTGCATCAGGAATACCATCATTATCTGCATCAAGATCTTGGAAATTAGGGGTTCCATCATTGTCAATATCTGCTGAACCTTCAATTAAATCACTAATACCATCACCATCTGAATCAGTATCTAAGTAATCAAGGATATTATCATTATCAGTATCAGCAGTAATGCCTTCTACTTTTGTTGGAATACCATCACCATCATCATCATTATCTAAATAATTAGCAATATTATCATTGTCACTGTCTGTGGTGGCGCCCTCGGTGATTGTTGGAATGCCATCACCATCGTCATCATTATCTTGGAAATTAGGAGTCCCATCACCATCTGTATCTATAACCCCTTCAACGGCATCAGCAATGCCATCATTATCAGAATCAGTATCAAAAGAATCAGGAATATTATCGCCGTCACTATCAACCGTGCCATCTCCTTCATCAATATCTGAAATACCATCATTATCATCATCAGGATCTAGAATATCAATAATTCCATCATTGTCATTATCATTGGTATTGACATTATCTGCATCTAGATAATCAGGAATATTATCCGCATCATTATCATCATCTAATAAATTACCATTATTATTGGTATCTTCTTGGCTTGTTGGAGTGCCATCATTATCATCATCAGGATCTAGATAATTTGGATTAAGATCGCCATCTGTATTGGCTGTTGAACCTTCAATAGATGTTAATAAAGTATCACCATCATCATCTGCATCTTGGAAATTGGCAAGTCCATCGTTATCTAGATCAATAATAGGGGCGGCAGTTCCGCCACTATCTGGATCAAAAGCATCATCTAAACCATCCTGATCAGTATCATTACCCGAAGCGGTGACATCTGCAATACCATCCGCATTACCATCATGACCTTCAATATTATCAGGAACAGTATCATTATCTGAATCTAAATCTAATGAATCAGGAATATTATCATTATCCGTATCAACCGTACCATTACCTTCTAATACATCAGGAATCCCATCATTATCATCATCAATATCATTGGCATCAGGTATTCCATCCGCGTCATTGTCATTATTATTATCCGTATCTAAATAATCAGGAATATTATCATTATCTGTATCATCATCTGTTGGATCCCCATTGCCATTTGGATCTTCTAAAATGGTATTGGTATTATCATTATCATCATCTACATCTAAATAATTAGGCGTATTATCATTATCTGTATCACCTAAAGGCGCTTCAATCAGGGTTGGAACATTATCACCATCATCATCAGTATCAAGAAAATCAAGAATACTATCGGAATCAGTATCAACGGTTGAACCTTCGGTTAAGGTTAAAACACCATCCCCATCATCATCATTATCTAAATAATTAACAATAGTATCGTTATCAGTATCTATGGTAGAGCTTTCATTAATGGTTAAAATGCCATCGCCATCATCATCATTATCGAGATAATTGGCAATATTATTATTATCTGTATCAGCAGTAGAACCTTCTGTAATCGTTAAAATACCGTCGCCATCATCATCGGTATCTTGAAAATTGGGAATATTATCATTATCCGTATCGTTTGTACCTTCGATTAAATCCGTGACGCCATCGCCATCGGAATCAGTATCATAAGAATCAGGGATGCCGTCATTATCCGTATCAACCGTGCCATTGCCTTCGGTTGTATCTGGAATATTATCATTATCATCATCGGGATCAGTGGTATCAGGAAGACCATCTCCATCACTATCAACCAATAAAACTAAAGCTTGTAAACCTGCTTGTGATAAATCACCATCGGTTAATTGAGTACTGTCATTTGAACCATTACCATCTGAATCAAAAAATACGGTTCCTTGAGTGCTTATTTGGGTGGTTCCAAAACTTAGTGGATTGACAATCGTGGCTGTAAAGACAATATTAACACTGCTCGATGCTGCCACATTAATACTATTAATACTAACCGCATTAGCTGTTGAAGTATCCACAGCCCCTGCAGGAATTGACGTAATATTTAAAGCACTGGTATTGGCAGGAATTGGATTATTAAAAACAATGCCTGTTGCTAGTAAAGTGGTTTGATTGGTGAGTGTTACGGTATAAGTTAATACTTCTCCCGCATCAGCAAACCCATTACCATTAGCATCTGCCACCGTGATTGAGGCTAACCCTTGAGGACTGCCACCAATACTAACTTCCGTTGCCTGATCGCCTGGTAAGCTATTACTACCATCGGTTGCAATATTAGTTTCATTGCTGCCATTATTGTCCGCATCATAACTTAGCGTTGCGCTATTAGAAATAGTCGCACCTAAAGACAAACCCAAATTAACGATGACATCAAAAGTAATTGTTTCTGTTCCATTGGCTGCAACATTCCCCGTCCATTCAATTTGATTACTCCCCGCATTAAATGAAATTGTCCCTGTAGTGGCTGATTGGCTAAGATTTACAAAGGTTGTATTAGCAGGAATTATATCAATAAGAGTCACCCCATTACTGGCTTGTGTGCCTGAATTAATTATTGCAATGGTATAACGTAGTACATCGCTGGGTGAAATTGCCCCATTACTATCTGCATCTAATAGTAAAGCCACTGTTTTAGTTAAATCATTAAAATTAGCACCTGAACTAACGGTAAGAACGGAAGCTTGCTCACCTAATGTGGTAGTATCACCATCTGTTTGTTGGGTGCTGTCATTATTACCATCTCCCGTACTATCAAAATTAAGTGTTGCTTGGTTACTGATTTGTCCAACACCTGCGGCTAAAGGCGAATTAACCAATACTGAAAATTCAATCGTTACTTGACTATTTGCAGGCACATTAATATCTGTTACCCGTAAAGTAGGCGTGGTTGTTACGGTGGTTGCCCCAACAGGGATTGTTAAACTATTAATTTTATAAGTTGTATTTGCTGGAATCGTATCAACCAATTCAATACCCACCGCATTAACGCCACTTTGGTTTTGCATTGTAATCACATAGTGTAATTCATCCCCTGCTTCAACATTGCCGCCATTAATATCAGTCACGGATTTAATTGCCAAACCTTCAGGACGTCCGCCAACAACCACATCCGTTGATTGTTTTCCAGGAACCACATTATCACCATCAGTTAATATTGTACTGTCATTGGTTCCGCTATTATTGGAGTCATAACCCACAACACCCGAATTAGATAAAGTAATACCCGTATTAATACCTGCATTAACAGTCACATCAAAAATAAGGGTAACACTTGATCCCGCACTAATATCACCTATCCAATCAATTGGATCGGTGCCATTTAAGGTGCCTGAACTGGCACTGGCTGTAACAAAGGTAGTATTTGCAGGGGTATTATCTTGAAAAGTCACGCCAGTACTATTGGCATTACCCGTATTCGCAATCACAATCGTATAACGAAGCGTATCATCTGGAGAAACAACCCCATTAGCATCTAAATCATTTTGTAAGGTCACACTTTTACTTGTGGTTGAAAAATTAGCTCCTGCTGTTACCCCAATATTGGTTGCTTGGTTTCCGCCTTGAGTGGTATCCCCATCGGTTTGTTGAGCACTGTCATTGCTGCCATTTCCAGTGGTATCAAAATTAATGGTTCCTTGATTGCTAATTTGAGTCACACCGCTGGCTAAAGGCGTATCAACAACCACAGAATAAGTTAAATTAACTTGTGATTTAGCAGGAACACTGATTCCAGTAATACGCAATGTAGGCGAGGTGCTATCAATAGAACCCGAAGGAGTAACAGCACTGCCCGCTTTATAAGTGGTATTTGCAGGAATGGCATTAACATAAACGAGATTAACCGCATCAACTGTACTTTGATTCTTTAATGAAACGCTATAACGTAATTCATCACCAGGTTCTACATTTCCACCATTAACATCAACCACAGACATAATAGAAACCCCGCCAATCGATCCGCCAATCACCACATCCGTTGATTGATTTCCTGGTAAGCTATTATTACCATCTGTATTTTCTGTGCCACCTATAAAAGTAATCAAACCTGTATTTGCAATGGTGGTTCCCAAAGATCCTGATTCAACAATGGTATCAATGGTTAAAGTAACCGAGTTATTTGCATTAATATTGCCCGTCCAATTTGGAGTGACTGCCCCGCCATCTGTCGATGTACCTGAAAGAAAACGAATATTAGCGGGTAAAGTATCTGTAAAAGTAACACCTGCTTCATTTGCATTTCCCGTATTACGAATCACCACCATATAACGTAAGATATCATTAACACTGACCGCCCCATTATTATCTACATCAATGAGTAAATTAACACTTTTACTTGACGTTGAGAAATTAGCACCCGAAGTGACACTTAATAGGGTTGGATCACTTCCCGCTTGAACCGTATCCCCATCTGTTAATAAAGAAATATTCTTTGTGCTATCTCCATTACTGTCATAAGTAATGGTTGCTTGATTTGAAATGGTTGTGCCATTAGCAAGTCCTGCATCAACAATGACTGAAAAGCTGACAATAACTTGTCCATTGGCAGGCACCGTAATTGCAGAAATTTCAATGGGATTGGTATTATCAATGGTACCTGCCACCGAAATACTGTTTCCTTTATAACTGGTATTGGTTGGAATATCATCTGTTAGATCAACAATAACATCAATTTCTCCCGAATTTACAATGGTAATGGCATATAAAATTTCATCACTGGGTTCTAAATTCCCACCATTTTGATCCGTTGCCGTTTTAGTTGCCGTTAAAGCCACAGCCGTTGCAGGTCCAACAGATAAATTAATATTGCTATTATTGGTGTTATCAATATCGGTTCCTGTAACCGTCGTACTTGCACTTATTGTGCTTACACCCAGTCCCGCAATTATTCCTGTTACGGTAATTGTTTCACTCGCACCTGAGGCTAAACTTGCAATCGTACAAGGCATGACGCCTGTCGGTAAACAACTGCCATTAACAATAGAAACTAAATTATTATTGGTTAAACTATGGGATACTCCGACATTTGTTGCTGTTCCTGTGCCATTATTAGTGACCACAATATCATAAATAATAGTGTCACCTGGATTATAAGGGGCTGTTGAAACTTCGGTAACATTAATGGCAATATCAACGGTTAACGCCGTAATTCGACCAAACACCTCAGAAGCATTCACTTGAGCTTCTTCTGTCACATATTGTTGACTAAAAGTAGTCCCTCCATCTTGAGTAAACCCTAAAAATTCAAATAAATAAGGGTTTCCGCTTAAAGAAAAAGCCGTATCAAAAGTCGATAGATTTGGTAAAATAACAACATCAGGGCAAACAGTAGAACCTGCAGGATTACAAGGGGTGGTATTATCCGTTTCATTATGTGTAAAACTCACTAAAATATTGGCATTTAATGAATCCGCTAAATCATCTTCAATATGAAAATTAACGACATAATCAACACTTGATAATGTTTCACCACTAACCGTGCTATTAATATGTTTAAATTCGCCAATTTTTAATTGAGTTGGCGTCATAGTTGGATTAATGGCAATCGCAGGCGTATCAGATGTTTGTAAGGTATAAGCGGCATTTTCAGCTTCACTGCCCCCAAAAAACGGAATACTCGGAAACCAGCACCAAATAGGTAAAACCCCAAAGAACCCGCCGCCGCTACAACCATCAGGTCCCCAAACAACGGCATCAATATCATTGGTTGTAAAATTCAGCGAAGGCACATTAAAATCATTAACCCCATCTCCTGATGGATTAGCCCGTGGCGGACTTTGAACAATATAACTATTACTGTCTCCCCCATTGGTAAATACTGCATTTTCTAAAAATCCATCGACTTCCATAGAGCCTGAAAAAACATTGGCAGACCAAATTAAGATAAAAAGTGAAAGGAATGAAAAAAGGAATTGATTAATTTGTTTGGGTAAAAGAGGCAAGTTATTTCTCCAAATTATTATTATGACTCTATAAAGATCTTTCCAAGCCTAGTATAAATTTTTAATAAAGCAATAAGAAATAATGTATAATTCAAAATAATATCCCCTTGTTTTTAGGAAACTTCATTAAATGCCAGAACAGCTTGTTCTTCCTGTTCAATTACCGCTTTCAATCTCCTTCGACGACTTTATCGGCGAACAAAATGAACCCGCCTTAAGACATCTTAAAACTTCCCTACAAGAAGCACCTGAACCAATATTGCTTTATTGGGGTCATGAAGCAACAGGAAAAACCCATTTATTAATCGCTAGTTGTTGCTTTTTAAATCAAGAAAAAAAGACAACCTTGTATTTTGATTTAGATGATTATCAAAATCTAGCCCCTGAAATATTTGATAATTTAGAGCAAATTCAATTGCTTGCCATTGATAATATTGAACAAATACAAGGCATATTAAAATGGGAAGAAGCCCTTTTTAATTGTTTTAATCAAATGCGTCAATTAAAAATTCCTTTATTAATTAGTTCTCGCATATCACCTGAAAAAATTAATTATCAACGGGATGATTTAACAGCACATTTATTTTGGGGACCCATTTATCAATTGGCGGATTTAAATGGAGAAGAAATAGAACAAGTTTTATTACGCATTATTAACCAACGGGGGCTTAATTTTTCTCCCGCTGCCATTCATTATTTATTAACCCAATCTCAATATAATTTAAAAAATTTAGTGACTATGGTTGAAACATTGGATTTAATCTCATTACAAGAAAAAAGGCGGATTACCATTGCTTTAATTAAAGAGTCTATTTAATTTCAAATAATCAACGGCAAACGACCTATGACCCCTTTTTCTGATCTTTCTCTTATTCCTGAATTGTTTAATAACTTAGCATCACTGGGTTATCACCAAATGACCGCGATTCAACAACAAAGCATCAAACCCATCTTAGCGGGACAAGACGTGCAAGCACAAGCCAAAACAGGCAGCGGAAAAACGGCTGCTTTTGGTTTGGGATTATTACAACAAATTGACTTTAAACAATATCAAACACAAGCCTTAATCTTATGTCCGACCCGAGAGCTTGCCGATCAAGTCGCCAAAGAAATTCGCCGTCTAGCTCGCGCAATCGCAAATATAAAAGTGCTGACGTTATGTGGCGGTAGCGCCTTAGCGCCGCAATTAGCATCATTAAAACAACATTCTCCGCACATTGTTGTTGGTACCGCAGGACGAATTTTAAAACATCTTGAAAAAAATACGTTAAATTTAACGCATTTAAAAACCTTGGTTTTAGATGAAGCCGATCGAATGTTGGATATGGGTTTTTACGATGATATTATTCGGGTTATCAAAAAAACCCCGCCACAACGGCAAACCCTTTTGTTTTCGGCAACCTTTCCCAATGAAATAAAAAAAATCAGCCAACAGATCCAAAAGTCACCGCTCAAAATTCAAGTTGAAAGCGTTCATAATGAACAAAAAATAAAACAAGTTTTTTATGAAATTGATAAAAACGAGCGCGAAACGGGAATTATGCGTTTATTAGAGCATTATCAACCCGAATCAAGCCTTATATTTTGTAACCGTAAAGAACAATGTCGAATCTTTGCCAAGCAATTATGGCAACGCGGCTTTCATGCCTTAGCATTACATGGTGATTTAGACCAAAAAGAACGTGACCAAGTTTTATTACAATTTTCCAATAAAAGCAGTTCCATCTTAGTTGCAACGGATGTTGCTGCGCGGGGGTTAGATATTAAAGATCTCACCGCAGTGATTAATTTTGAATTATCGCCCGATCCAGAAATTCATATTCACCGCATTGGACGCACAGGTCGAGCAGATAAAGAAGGTTTAGCCCTCAGTTTATTTACCCCATCTGAGACAAAAAAAATTAAGGCGATTGAAACTTATCAAAACAGAACGATTAATATCAAACAAATCACCGAACTTAATTCTCAATCTTATTTTAAATTAGTCCCGCCAATGGTTACTTTACATATCAGCGGAGGTAAAAAAGCAAAATTAAGAGCGGGTGATATTTTAGGGGCATTAACCAAAAATACCCCTATTACAGGGAATCAAATTGGAAAAATTGATTTATTTGACTATAGTGCTTATGTTGCGGTTGAACTAGCCGTTTCAAAACAAGCCTTCGCTGTTTTAAATGAAGGCAAAATAAAAGGACGTAAATTTAAAGTACGCCGTATGCATTAATTGGTTTAGACTAAAATTTAAAAATGCATCTCAATCAATATAATGGATAAAGCAAAAAATGAACAAAATATTTAACTTATCAAGTCGCTGGTTTTTTTTAGCTATTGTATTAAACTTAAATACAGCAGCCCATTTTTCCTTTGCCTCTGAGCACTCAAATAATCCAGTATCTCAAGCAAAAGACGTTATGGAACAATTTTTTGGTGAGCAGAGAATCAATAAACTGATGGCTCTTTTAGATGATAAGAACGACTATGCTGGACTTTATTTAGACTTATTATCTAAAAAATCATCACAAATAATAAACCTGCCAGAACAATGGAAAACACGTAAAAAAACATTAATTAATAATTTGGAAAAATCTGCTCAAAAAGGGGATATTGAAGCACAATTGACCTTAGGTTATTTATATTTAAAAGACTATCAAGGTTTATCAATTAATAAGTCAGAAATTGCGAATTGGTATCTTAAAGCCGCTGAAAATGGTCATGCCGAAGCTCAAACCTATTTAGGCTGGTTATATCAAATTGGAAAAGACGTTAAAGCGGATCAGGGAAAAGCGCTTTTTTGGTTTCGTAAATCAGCAAAACAACAAAATGTTACAGGTCAATATGCTTTGGGTTGGATGTATGAAAACGGCTTGGGTGTGGAGAAAAATAACAAATTGGCGGCTGATTGGTACCAACAAGCAGTCAATCAAAATAATGCAAGAGCGCAATATGCTTTAGCTTGGTTATATAAAAATGGTAAAGGGGTTCCAAAAAGTAATAAAAAAGCCTTTTTATTATATCAAAAATGCGCCCTTCAAGGTAATGCGAGAGATCAATACGCCTTAGGTTGGATGTATGCACAAGGAATTGGGGTTAACACGGATAATAAATTAGCGGCTGATTGGTATCGAAAAGCAGCAAAACAAGGTTATGCAAAGGCTAAACACGCGTTAGAACAGTTATATCGAGATTATGAAGGTCTTCAACCGATCCCCCCAGAAATGGTTAAAATCTATTATCAATTCGCCCAAGAAAATCATCCACAGGCTCAATATCAACTGGCTTTAATGCATTTATATGGTAATGGAGTAACTAAAGATAATAAGAAAGCAATTTATTGGTATCAAAAAGCAGCTGAACAAGACTTACCTCAGGCCCAATACGGACTAGGACAATTATATCTCAAAGGTAAAAAAGTGGAACAAAATATCTCAAAAGCCATTGCTTTGTATCATAAAGCTGCTAAACAAAATAATAGTGACGCCCAATTTGATCTTGCTTATATGTACCATTATGGAAAAAATGGGGTTGAAAAAAATTATACAGAAGCAATAAAATGGTATTTAGAGCTTGCTCCAAAAGGTTACTATGGTGCTCAAATTAATCTGGGGCTTATGTACCAACGAGGACTAGGAGTTAAACAAAATAATAAAGAGGCCGTAAAATGGTTTCGTAAAGTGGCAAAAACAGGCAATACGACAGGACAATTTAATCTCGGTTGGATGTATGAAAAAGGGCGCGGAGTTGAAAAAAGTTATAAACAGGCCGCTTATTGGTATCAAAAAGCGGCTGTTCAAGACGATAACAATGCACAGGTTAGATTAGGGATTTTATATTCTTATGGACATGGGGTTCCGCAAGATGATAAAAAAGCAATTCACTGGTTTTATAAAGCCGCCCTTCGGGCAGATTCTGATGCCGAATATAATTTAGGTTATATTTATCAAAATACAAAAAATAAAGAACTTCAAAGTGAAACAAAAGCCCTTGAATGGTTTAGACAGGCTGCGAAACAGGGGCATGTTAAAGCTCAGCAAGCTTTAAAAACAAGGTTATAATGTCAAGTGAGTGCCGTTGAATTGTTCAGAGGAGGATGTCAAAACGGGCGATAAATATCAAATCGAACATTTTTACTTTGATAACTAAAATTAGGTTTTTGATCCGCTAAAAATTCCCCTTTAGCAGGTCTTTTAACAACCACTCTTTCCATTGCTACCTGACGAGCTTTATTTAACAATAAATCAGCAGAGGTTTGTTGATCTTTTAATAATTTCTGAAAAATTTGCATGGCTTTTTTTGATAAAGCCGATTTTTGACGATGCGGATACATTGGATCTAAATAAATAACCTCGCTCGGCTTTAATAATTCAATCGCATTGCCATTTTGTAAATTAAACATCGAATGTTCTTTATTTAATTGGATTAAAGCCTGTTGCAGTGAAAGCGCAATCAATGGATTTTGTTCAATCATTTGAACCTTGCCCCCATAACAACTTAAAATAAAAGCATCTTGCCCTAATCCTGCCGTGGCATCCACAATATTAAAAGATTTTTGTTGAGTTAGCCCCACCGCTTTACAAATTAATTCTGCTTTACCTTGGCGATATTGATTTTTAGCGTTTAAAAAATCAGCACAAACTTGTAGTTTTTGATATTGAATATATATTTTATGATTAATTTCTTGGCAAATAAAGTCAGCTTGTTGTTTTGTTTCTACAATAAAATAGTGTTGTTTTATTTTCTCTAATAACTGGTTTTTTAAAGCATCTTGTGAAACTTTAATATCTAAAAAAAGCCGTAATTTAGGCATTTAAGTCAATTAATTGTTGTGCTGTTAATAAAAAAACGCCCTGCCCGCCTCGTTCAAAATCAAGCCATAAAAAAGGTACTTTTGGATAAGCTTCAACTAAAGCTTCCGCACTATTACCGACTTCAACAATTAATAAACCTTGCGGGGTTAAATAATCAACCGCCTCTTTTAGAATTTGTTTAACAATGGCAAGTCCATTTTCTTTACTAGTTAAACCAAGGCGGGGTTCTTGATGAAATTCAGGCGCTAAATCCCGCATTTCTGATTCACTGACATAAGGCGGATTACTTACAATTAAATCATATTTTTGATCGGTTAAAGCACTAAATAAATCAGATTGAATTAATTGAACTTGGGATTCCACTTGATGTTTTTTACAATTTTGTTGGGCAACTTCTAATGCTTCACTGGATAATTCAATCGCATCAATCGGAATATTATCAAAAGCATAAGCACAAGCAATGGCGATACAACCACTGCCCGTACAAAGATCTAAAATTCGATTAACATCAAGCTGATCAAGCCAAGGCGAAAAACCATTTTCAATTAATTCAGCAAAGGGTGAACGGGGCACTAAAACGGCTTCATTGACAATAAAAGGCAAACCACAAAAATAAGCCGTGCCTGTTAAATAAGCACTGGGTTTTCGGGTGCGAATGCGTTGATCAATTAACTTAACAATGGCCATTTTTTCGGGTTCTGTTATATGACAATCATAATAAAGTTCAGGTAAAGAATGATCTAAAGATAAAGCATGTAAAACCAACATTAAAGCATCATCTAAAGCATTGTCCGTACCATGTCCATAATAACATTGAGCGTTTCTAAGTTGACTGGTAGACCAGCGGATATAATCTCGAATCGTGGTTAAATAATGCATCTAAATAAGGTAATAAATCCAAAAGTAATCATAATCATACCAGAAACCAATCGAATACGATGATTTTGAGCCAAATGAGCAATGGCACCAATAAAAGTCCCCATTAATAATAAAGCAGGCAAGGTTCCTAATCCAAAAGCAAACATAATTAATGCCCCTTTTAAAACAGAAGCACTCGCCACCGCACTAGCAAGCACGGCATAAACCAGACCACAAGGCAACCAACCCCAAAGCATGCCTGCAATAAAAGCTTGAGATGAATTTTGTACGGGCATTAATTTTTGGGCATAAGGTTCAATTTGTGACCAAATAATCCGCCCTAGTCGTTCAATTGAAGTTAAAATTTGCCACCATTGCGTTAAATATAAACCCAATAAAATCATAAAAACCCCCGCCATTAGGGTTAATAATTGAATAATGAACTGTAAGGGAAACCAATGCACTAATAAGGCACTGAGTCCGCCCATAATTGCACCCGCGAGACTATAACTGGTAATTCGACCTAAATTATAAGTTAATAAAATAAGCACTCGTTCGAGGTGGCTTTTTTTTGTTGTATTACTGACTAGCAGTGAAACAATACCACCACACATTAGCGCACAGTGAGTTGTTCCAAATAAACCTGCGCTAAAAGCAACAATAATCGGCATTAAAGTATCAACAGTCATTAGAATAATAGGCTATATTTAGAGATAATAAATATTATAAATGAAGTTCACCTCTATTTGGGTTGGTATTAAAAATGAAAAAATATATAAATTTAAGTCTTATTATAATCTTTAGTTTTTCAAGCATCGGTTTTTGTGTGGATAATGCAAAAGTTAAAAATCCTGTTTTATCTTTGTCACCTGACACAAGAGCACTATTATTGGATGAAATGAATTTATTAGAAAAAGGCATGCAGCGTATTTTTAGTGCTTATATCAGTGGCGATTGGGAAACTTTAAAATCCGAAGGCGCTAAAATTAAAGACTCTTATATTTTTAAACAAAAATTAACTCAAGCACAAAAAAAAGAACTTAAAGCAAAATTACCCGCCAGTTTTTTTAAATTAGATCGAAAATTTCATTATTTAGCGAGAAAATTACGATTTGCGGCTGATTTAAAACGCAGTGAATTAGCCGGATTTTATTATGCTCAAATGGGTTATGCCTGTGTTGAATGTCATCAAAATTATGCCCCTCATCGTTTTCCTGACTTAATTGAAGAAAAAGAATAATGAGATCCTTTAACAACCTTTTTTTAATTCTTTTTTTTTTATACTTTGGTTTTAATCAAAGTATATTGGCAACTGAATCTTATTCAACCGCCGCCTTAATTAATATTTCAGGCATGCAACGAATGTTGTCACAAAAAGTCACCAAATCTTATTTATTTTATGGTTTAGGTATTAGCCCTGAAAACACCCAACAGCAATTAATAGACAGTGTTATTTTATTTAATCAAAATTATGATATTTTATTAAATCATTGTCAGGATGAAGAGGTTCAAGATTTATTAATGTTTGTTGAAATGATTAAAAAAGAATTATTGCCTTTATCTGAAACGCCTTATAGCAAAGCCAATGCAGTGTTAATGTTAGAATTTAGTGAAACCTTGCTTGAAGCCAGCGAGGCAGTAGTGCAACGGATTGAAACCAAGATCAAGAAAAAACATTATCAAATCATTAATGTTTCAGGAAGACAGCGGATGCTAACGCAACGCATTGCTAAATTTTATATTGCTTATCAGGCGGGTTTTAAAAATATCAATACCATTCAGCAATTAAATAAAGCCATTCAAGAATTTGAACAGGCTTTAAAAGTATTAATGGATTATAAGCAAAATTCATCCAAAATTAGCCAAATTTTACAACAAGTAAAACAACAATGGACGGTGGTCAGTCCATTTTATAAAAAGGTTAAAAAAGGAGATTTACCCATTGTTGTACTATCCAGTACGGATAAGATAATGACCTTAATGGATCAGACGACCCGTTTATATGTAAATTTGGATCATGTTGAAGATTAACGCATTAATTTTAGTTTCTTTTCTGTATAACCTTGAGGAATTGTAAATAAATGAGTTTTAAGGGGTTGATGTTCGACTCTAATTAATTCTCGTTGCATGCCCCCATAATTTTTTATCGGGATGCCACCCATATCTTCATGCATTAATAAAGGACGTTGTTTTACAGGTGTTTTTGCTTTATTAGCTAAGTTATTCATTCGCGTCATTAATTTTTCCATCGTATTAAAATCGGCTGTTAACATGCCAATTTTTTCAATCGGGACAACGCACATTTCATCTTTATGTTGATTTTGAGTGACCACAATGCGTTCACATTCTATACCCATAATTTTGTCTTTTTGACCCGTTTTTTTAACCGTTACAACAGGTGCCACACTATCGGGCATTTGCAATAACATTTTCCGCATTTCTTGTTGTTCTTCAGGCGGCATATTTTTAATTTGTTGTTCCAAGATACTTTTCATTTGAGCTTGCATTATACTGACTTTTTCCACCATTTTTTCCATGTCAATATATTGTTGTTTTTTAAAATCCAAAATTAATAATCGATCTTGTTTTAGATCAAAAATAATGGCATTTTCTCCCCTACTTTTATCAATTCGTACTTTACCGTTACTCACTAAAATACTGGATATTTCATTATTTGATTTATAATATAACGCTATATCGGCTTGTGCCATTGAATTTAATAACAAAAAGCTTGCAATAAAAATTTTAATTTGTTTCATAAATAACCTTGTTAAATATTATTTTGATTAAGATGTTATTTATTTTTATCACTTTCTGTTTAAAATGTAAATTGCTGAATATTAAATAATTTGTTAGTATCAGTTTGCCCGTTTTACAGGGTTGTAAAGTTCATTTTATATTTTACAAATAAAACAACTTAAAATATAAATAACTAATTGATTTAAAATGAAATTTAAATATATTGAAATTTTATTCAATATATTTTTAAAAGGAAAATAAATAAATTTTAAGTTTTTCCTTTTAAAAAAATAATTAAAAATAGACTCTAAGGTCGGTTATAAAGCGTCTATTTTACGCCCTTATGAAGAATAAGGAACTCTATTAATTTATTTAAAATACAGATAAGACTTTAACTAATAAAGCCAAAGGCTGTATTTAGAAGGTTTATTATTAATGAAAAGAATGCTGATTAATGCAACTCAATCGGAAGAGTTGCGTGTTGCGGTTGTTGATGGTCAAAAATTACACGATATCAATATTGAACTCCCTGGTCGAGAACAAAAGAAATCAAATATTTATAAGGGCATTGTCAGTCGAGTGGAGCCGAGTTTAGAAGCGGCTTTTATTGACTATGGCCCTGAACGTCATGGTTTTTTACCGTTAAAAGAAGTTTCCCGCCATCTATTTAGCGAAGAAACCCTAAAAAATGGCGGTCGTCCCACCATTACAGGCGCTTTAAAAGAAGGACAACAAATTATTGTCCAAATTAATAAAGAAGAACGCGGACATAAAGGCGCGGCATTAACGACTTTTATTTCATTAGCAGGACGCTATTTAGTTTTAATGCCCAATAATCCAAGAGCAGGCGGTATTTCTAGACGGATTGAAGGCAAAGATCGGGTTGATTTACGAGAAGCGTTAAAAAGCTTAAATATTCCTGAAAATGCGGGGCTTATTGCTCGTACGGCGGGTATTGGAAAAAGTAATGATGCCTTAAAATGGGATTTAGAATATTTAACTCAATTATGGACTGCCATTGATAAATCATCGGCGGAAAAAGAAGCGCCTTTTTTAATTTATCAAGACAGCGATATTATTATCCGTTCGATTCGCGATCATATGAGCAAAGACATTAGCGAAATCTTAATTGATGATGAAGAATGCTATGATCGCGCTTATGACTTTGTTAGTAAGGTCATGCCCCATAACTGTAATAAATTAAAACGTTATAAAAGTGACACCCCTTTATTTTCTCGGTATCAAATTGAATCCCAAATTGAATCTGCTTTTCAACGAGAAGTTCACTTACCATCAGGTGGTTCAATTGTTATTGATCACACTGAAGCCCTAACATCCATTGATATTAACTCTGCGCGTTCTAAAAAAGGTTCAAGTATTGAAGAAACTGCCTTACATACTAATTTAGAAGCGGCAGAAGAAATTAGTCGGCAATTACGCTTGCGCGATATGGGCGGATTATTTGTGATTGATTTTATTGATATGAGTCATCACAAAAATCAACGGCAAGTTGAAATTTGTTTAAAAGACGCATTAGAACCAGATAGAGCACGGGTTAGAACCAGTCGTATTTCACGTTTTGGATTATTAGAGCTGTCTCGTCAACGTCTTAATCCATCCATTGGAGATGCCAGCCAACACCTTTGCCCGCGTTGTAGTGGTCAAGGTTCGGTACGAGGTGTAGAATCTTTGGCTTTATCTATCTTGCGGATTATTGAAGAAGAAGCAATGAAATCCAGCACCGATAAAATTGTGGCTCAATTACCCATTGAAGTTGCCACTTTTTTACTCAATGAAAAACGTCAAAATGTTCATGATATTGAATTACGTCAAAAAATTGAAGTTCTTTTAATTCCTAATAGAGAAATTGAAACACCCAGATATGCCATTGAACGGGTACGCCAACAAGATAATCAAATCATGGGCGCCAGTTATACCCTTGCTTCTAAAATTGAAGAAGAACAAACCAATTATCATGAAGAAAAACAAATCGCCACGGCAACCGAAAAAGCCACCGTTGATAGTGTCGCACCTGTAAAACCTGCCCCGCCTTCAACCACTCCTCCAGAAAAAAAGGAATCTGTGGGATTATTGCGTAAAGTATTTAATATTTTTTCTTCAACCCCCAAAGAAGAGGAAGTAGCAGAGGTTATTACGTCGCCTAAAGCTGAAGCTGAAGTTGAAGTTAAACCTCAAGCTAAAAAGCCGCAAAATAAAACTCAACAAAGAAATAAACCCGTTCATAATAAAAACAAACCACAACCTCAAAATAAAGGGAAATATAAAACAAATCCCCCACAACAAAGAAATCCAAACCAAAACCAAAACCAAAATAAACCCGCTAATAAACCAATAACCACGGAAAATCAAAATAAGCCAAAGTATCAACCGAAACCACAAACCCCGAGAGTTCAAAAACCACCTCAAAAACCGCCTCAACAACCACCTCAACAACCTAAACGTGATGAGGATTATAAAAAAGAACCTCAAAAGGTTAGTCAACCCATTGAAAAAGAAGCAAAATTTCAAAAGCTTAATTATGCTGAAAAAAGCATGATAGCCGAAGAAAAAATAACTCCTGTAGAAAATATCGTTAAACCAATAGAACCTGTGGTAAAAAAAGAGCCGCCTAAAAAAGAAGTCGAACAACCCAAAGCTAAAGTTGTAGAGACAAAAAGCGAGAAAGTGCCATTAAAAGCAAAATATATTCCATCACAACCGAAAAAATCTGAATACCAACAGATTGAAACTAAGAAACAAGAAAAAGTAGCTCCTGTTGTAAAGGAAGCGGTAAAACCAAAACCCGTCAAAAAAGCGCCGCCTGTTGCTCAAGCTGTTGAAACAAAACCTTTGCAACAAATTGAAACAAAAGTTAACAAAACCGCCACTCCCATTGTGCAACCAGTTGTAGAAGAAAAAGTAAAAGTAGTTGAAACAAAAGCGGTTGAACAAGATAAATCCAGCCAACAAATTGAAACGGCTAAAAAAAGAACCAAAAAAGTAGCAACTAAAAAAGTACAACCCAGAGCGAAAAAGAAAGTGACTAAAAAACGCCCAACCACTAAAAAAAGAGTCACTAAAAAGAAAAAAATAACTAAGAAAAAGTTAATTTTAAAAACACAGGAATAACAACGGAAGATTATCCTTCCTCTTGTTGTAGCAACCAAAGTTGATAATAACTTTGTTGTTGCTGCATTAATTGTTGATGGGTTCCTTGTTCAATAATTTGTCCCTGATCCATCACTAAAATTTGATCCGCATCGACAATCGTAGAAAGACGATGTGCAATCACTAAGGTGGTTTGTTTTTCTGCAACTTGTTTTAATGTTTTTAAGATATATTTTTCAGTTTGGCTATCTAAGGAAGAAGTTGCCTCATCAAAGACCATAATCTTGGGGTTTTTAAGCAAAGCCCGAGCAATGGCAACACGTTGTTTTTCCCCACCTGATAGTTTTAATCCCCGCTCCCCAACAATGGTTTGCCATTGTTCAGGTAAACTTTCAATAAATGTTTTTATATGAGCTTGTTCTGCCGCTTTTTCAATGTCTTGTTGACTGGCATTGGGATTACCATATTGAATATTATATAAAATAGATTCATGAAATAGCACGGTATCTTGCGGTACGATACCAATTGCTTGATGCAAACTATCTTGGGTGGTTTGACTAATATCTTGCCCATCAATTAAGATTTGTCCTGCTTGAATATCATAAAAACGATAAAGCAATCGAGAAAGAGTTGATTTTCCCGCCCCGCTCTGCCCAACAATGGCAATTTTCTGTCCCGCGGGGATTTCAAAGCTTATTTTATTTAAAATTTGACGTTCTGGATTATAAGCAAAATCAACGGCTTTAAATTCGACTTTTCCCGCCTTTAAAACTAAGTCTTTGGCATTGGGTTGATCTTGAATTTCAGGTTTTTTAGCTAATAATTTAAAAATTAAATCCATATCTGCTAAAGAATATTTAATTTGTCGATATACAATCCCTAAGAAATTCAACGGCATAAAAAGCTGTAACATAAACGTATTCACTAACACAAAATCGCCAATAGATAAGCTTTTATCAATCACGCCTTGGGCTGCTAAAAACATCACACCCGTTGCGCCAATGGCAATAATACTGGCTTGTCCAAAATTTAATAAAGACATTGAAGATTGGCTTCTAACCGCCCAGTTTTCCCATTCAGTTAAGGTTTTATCAAAGCGTTTTAATTCTAACGCTTCATTACCAAAATATTTAACCGTTTCATAGTTAATCAAACTATCAAGGGCTTGATTATTGGCTTGTGAATCCAATTGATTCATATGATGGCGAAAATCCATTCGCCACTCCGTAATTAAAAAAGTAAAGGTAATATATAAAACCACCGTGCCAAAAATAACAAGGGTAAATAACCAATTATATTGGCTTAATAAAATCACCGCGACTAAACTAAATTCAACCATAATGGGTAAAATATTAAACACCATATAATTGATAATCGTACTAACAGAACGAGTGCCGCGTTCTAAATCTCGGCTAATCGCGCCTGTTTTACGTTGTAAATGAAAACTTAACGAAAGTGCGTGTAAATGCGTTAATACTTGGGTTGAAAGGCGGCGCATGGCACGATAACGTACGCGCGCAAAAACCACATCACGTAATTCATTAAATAACGACATAGAAAGCCGCAATAAACCATAACCGACTAATAAACCAATGGGTAATAACATGATTATTTCACTGTTTTTTTCAAAATAATCAATCAATTCTTTATAAATTAAGGGAATTCCAACATTGGCAAATTTAGATAAAATTAAACAAGTCAAAGCAAATAAAGCCCGCCCCCGATATTCCCATAACAAAGGAATAATTAATTTTAAATTATGCCAGTCACGACGGTCTTTATGGACTTGGGATTGGGGGTTGGAACCATGCATAAATAATTTGAGTCAAACAAAATAAAAAAAATATTGTAGCATCTTCTATACTTGGGAAGCTTAATATCAATATAAGTTGGCTATATTGATATTTCAATAAATAATAATTATATTAAGGTATATTGTATGAGTTTAGCATTTATTCATGGGTTAACAGCTTTTGGTGATCAACCCAATGATTCTCCCAATGAAAAATTAAATCATAGTTTATTGATTTATTTAGGTATTGCAATGAGTATTGGGGGTATTACTTGGGGCAGTATTTGTTTGGCTTATGACTTAAAATTGCAAGCTTTTATTCCTTTGGGTTATGCTTTTTTAACCGTTATTAATTTTACTATTTTTGCTATTTCAAAGTCCTTTGGTTTTGCTCGATTTTGTCAAATTTTGATTAGTGTTTCATTGCCTTTTATATTTCAATGGTCTTTAGGTGGATTTATTCCCAGTGGTGCGGTCATGTTATGGGCGATTATTGCCTTAATTAGTATGATTACAGTACAAAGCATTTTACAAAATGTTTTTTGGTTAATACTTTATATTGGTTTAACAGTTGGAAGTGGGATTTTTGATAATAAATTAACCCAATATGGTTTAGGAGGGTTAGACATTCCTGAAATATTAAGTACCGTTTTCTTTGTCTTAAATATCTCCATTATTTCCATGTTTGCCGTGGGATTAAATATTTACTTTGTTAAACGTCATGAAAAAGCCCAGCTTGAAATTATTGAATCTGAAAAGAAATTAAAAGCCATTGTTGATTATATTGGTAAAGCCTTAATTAATGTCGATGAATATGGCAAAATACTGTTTGCAAATAAAGAAATTAGTTATTTATTTGGTTATGAAGAGGATGAGCTTCAAGGAGAAAATATTAATAGTATTGTACGCGAACGGCGCCGTGCTCAAAAAAATCCCCTGATGTTAGAAGATCAAAGTTATATTCATTATTTACTCAGAAGTGCCAAGGATCATGCGGGAATACATAAACATGGCAATATATTCCCTATTAAATTGGAATTAACCACCATGAGGCTTCCCAAAGGAAATGAAGACGAAGAAGAATATGAAAATATGTATGTGGGGATTATTAATAAATTAGAGCATCATCCTCATGAGGAATAATTTTTTGATAAGTTAAAAAATCATAATCCCATTGATTTTTAGCATCCGCTTTATGATGTATTAAAGCGGTTTGTTGCCATATTTTTAAATCTATTTCAGGAAAAAAGGCATCGCCCTTTATTCCAGTATTAATAATCGTTAAATAAATTTTATCCGCTAATTCAAGGGCTTGTTGATAAATATTCGCCCCACCAACAATCATAATTTCTTCAACGGCTCCCGCTTTTTCAATGGCATCTAAGATTGAATGGGCAAGCATCGCACCTTCACATTGATATTGTGAATTACGACTAATTACAATATGCGGGCGTTGCGGTAATAAGCCAGGTAGCGACTCCCATGTTAAACGCCCCATAATAATGGGTTTATTTAATGTTAATGCCTTAAAATGCTGTAAATCAGCAGGTAAATACCAAGGCATTTTATTGTTAAGTCCAATCACCCGTTGCGGGGTCATGGCTGAAATAATAGAGATCGTGGGTTTCATCATTATTTAAACTGCAATCGGGGCTTTAATACTGGGATGACTTTGATAATTAATTAATTCAAAATCGGCATAATCAAAGGCAAATAAATCTTTAATTTCAGGGTTTAATTTCATTATAGGTAAAGGATAAGTTTCCCGCCCTAATTGCGTTTTAACCTGTTCTAAATGATTTAAATATAAATGAGCATCTCCCAAAGTATGAATAAAATCCCCGACTTTTAAATCTAATATTTGCGCCATCATTAACGTTAATAAGGCATAAGACGCAATATTAAAAGGCACGCCCAGAAAAATATCCGCACTGCGTTGATACAATTGGCAAGATAATTTGCCATCCGCAATATAAAATTGAAATAAAGTATGACAAGGCGGCAAAGCCATATTATCCACTTCTGCAGGATTCCAAGCAGAAACCAGATGACGGCGGGAATCAGGATTATTTTTTAATTGTTCAATTAATAAACTAATTTGATCAATCGGTTTGCCATTGGGATTGGGCCAACTGCGCCATTGTGAACCATAAACAGGCCCTAAATCGCCCTTTTCATCCGCCCATTCATCCCAAATTTTAACCCCATTTTGTTTTAAATAAGCAATATTGGTATCGCCTTTTAAAAACCATAACAGCTCAAAAATAATTGCCCGTAAATACAATTTTTTAGTGGTTACTAATGGAAATCCTTGGCTTAAGTCAAAGCGCATTTGATAACCAAAGACACTTTTAGTCCCCGTGCCAGTTCGATCTGATTTAGTAATGCCATTATCTTGAACATGGCGCATTAAATCTAAATAAGCTTGCATTATTTGACCTCAGTTTTATTATTTTTATAAAAATAAGCCAAAAAGACCATAATAAGTCCCGCAATAATCATTGGAGCCGATAATAACTGCCCTTCGGTTAACCAACTGGCATAAAGATAGCCAATATGCGCATCAGGCAAACGAACAAATTCAACTAAAAAGCGGAAACAGCCATAACCTATTAGAAATAATCCTGAAATCGCCATGCGGGGACGGGGTTTAACTGAAAACCAGAATAATAGAATAAATAACACAATACCTTCTAATAAAGCTTCATACAGCATACTAGGATGATGCGGGGCAGACCATTGTTGTCCATATTCACAAAAGCGTTGATAAAAACGCCCATCATCACAAGGCAAACGCATTGCCCAAGCCACATCACTGGTTTTCCCCCAAAGCTCCCCATTAATAAAATTACCAATCCGCCCACAAAATAAACCAATAGGCACAAAAGGCGCAATAAAATCCGTTAATTGAAAAAAAGTTTTACCGCGTTTTTTAGCTAAAATAAAAGAGGCAATTAGAACGCCAATTAAACCACCATGAAAAGACATCCCGCCATTCCAAACTTGAAATAAAATTAATGGATTTTCTAACCATGATTGGAAATTATAGAAAAGAATATAACCGAAGCGCCCGCCTAAAATAATGCCAAGAGAGAGATAAAACAACATATCGTCAATATCATCTTTAGTCCAAACAGATTGTTTTTGACGACGTTGCGCTAACCACCAACAAAGACCAATACCTACCAGATAACTTAAACCATACCAATGGATTTTTAAGGGACCCAATGCGAGCGCAACGGGATCTATTTGGGGATAATTGAGCATTTTTGATTGATTGATTGTTTTAAAAAAGGGAGTTTAGCATTTATTAGGGGATTTGAGGGAGAGAATTGGTTTTGTGTTGGAGGTGAGCTAATTCCCTACAAACGGAGCCCCATGCGAAGGGCAGATCTTCAAAATTCCCACATATAATCAACAACTTATAACGCTTTTCCTGACCCATCAAATCACCCCTAGTAAGTTAAAGAACTGGCATATAATAAATATATAATTATCCAGTTTAGATTAATTTAATCTAAATACAAATTTAAATCATATTGTCATAAAGCCGTCATATTCAAATATTAAGATCTCTGCACAAATCAAATATAAAGAGATCAAAAATGAATTACCCGTTATTATTTTTAAGCAGTTTATTAGTGAGTCAAAGCAGTTTTGCAGGTTCTCGGGATTATATTGAAATTGTTGGCTCTTCAACCGTTTATCCCTTTGCAACGGTGGTTGCTGAAACTTTTGGTAATAAAACCAAGTTTAAAACCCCTAAAATTGAATCCACAGGTTCAGGCGGGGGTTTAAAATTATTTTGTGCAGGGTCGGGCATTAATACGCCTGATATTACCAATGCTTCCCGCCGTATTAAAAGCAGTGAAATTAAGAAATGTACTAAAAATGGTGTTACCAGTATTACCGAAGTTCAAATTGGATTTGATGGCATTGTGATTGCAAATGCTAAACAAGCACCCATATTTAATTTAACCCGCCGTGATCTGTTTTTAGCTTTAGCCAAAAATGTACCAACCAAAATTGCGGGTCAATTAGCTAAAAATACTGCAAAAACATGGTCAGATATTAATCCTAATTTACCGAATATTAAAATTGAAGTATTAGGACCTCCACCAACGTCAGGAACCCGAGATGCATTTGCTGAATTAGCAATGGAAGGCGGGTGTAAAACCTTTGCTTGGATTAAAAAAATAAAAAAAGTATCAAAACAAAGATATAAAAGCATTTGTCATACCATTCGAGAAGATGGCGCTTATATTGAAGCAGGTGAAAATGATAATTTAATTGTTCAAAAACTCATTAAAAATAAAAATGCCTTAGGAATTTTTGGTTATAGCTTTTTAGAACAAAATGAAGACAAAGTGAAAGGTGCCAGTATTGATGGCGTTGCCTTAACCTTTGATAATATCGCCAATGGCAATTATCCGATTTCCCGCCCCTTATATTTTTATATTAAAAACAGTCATATTGGTAAAGTTCCAGGGATTAAAGAATTTATTTATGAATTTACCGCTGAAGGCACTTGGGGAGATGACGGTTATTTAAGCGATGAAGGATTAATTCCTTTAAATCCGCAAGCTCGTCATAAAATGGCAAAATCTGCCCGCCGTTTAACGCCATTAAAATAATGCTCATTACTTTATTTAGTCTGTTGCTGCTTGTTTATTTTATTGGGCGAGCGCGGGCTTTATCATTAAAACAAGCCCCATTGCATTCCCTGCCAAGTTATTATGGTTATTTACTGGTGTTATGGGCAGGGCTGCCCGCCTTATTGCTTTTGCTGTTATGGGCGGGATTTGAATCGAGTATTATTAACCATTTATTAATTGCTAAATTACCTGTTCATTTACAAAACCAATCACCTGAGCAACTAAGTTTACTGGTTAATGAAATAAAATATTTATCAGAAAGCAATTACCAATCCTTATTACAGCGAAGTTTAACCATTAAAACAGTCTGTGTTTTTAGTGTGATGTTGATTGGTTTCTTTTTTGGTTTAAAGAAAATCAAAGAACAAACCCGCGCCCGTAATCAAGTTGAACGGTTTTTATTATGGAGCATGATTTTTTGCGCTTCTATTGCCATTTTAACAACCTTAGGCATTATTTTATCGGTTTTATTTGAATCTTTGCATTTTTTTGGCGAAGTGCCCGCCAGTGATTTTTTATTAGGCACGCATTGGAGTCCACAAACGTCTATTCGAGCCGATCAAGTCGGTAGTTCGGGGAGTTTTGGTGCGATTCCGCTGTTTATTGGGACTTTATTAATTTCCATGATTGCCTTAATTATTGCGGTGCCTTTAGGTTTAATGACTGCGATTTATATTGCGGAATACGCCAGCCCGCGATTACGGGCTTTTATTAAACCGACTTTAGAAATTTTAGCGGGCATTCCAACCGTTGTTTATGGTTTTTTTGCGGCTTTAACTGTTGCGCCTTTAATTCGTCAATGGGGCGAAGCCATTGGATTAAGTGTTGCTTCTGAAAGTGCTTTAGCAGCGGGATCGGTGATGGGCATTATGATTATTCCTTTTATTTCTTCTTTATCTGATGATGCCATTAGCGCGGTTCCGCAAAGTTTACGAGATGGCGCTTATGGCATGGGTGCAACTAAATCAGAAACCATTCGACAAATTATTATTCCTGCGGCTTTACCTGGAATTATTGGCGGAATTTTATTGGCGGCTTCGCGGGCGATTGGTGAAACCATGATTGTGGTTATGGCAGCGGGATTATCGGCTAATTTAACCATTAATCCATTAGAAGCGGTGACCACAGTAACGGTTCAAATTGTGACTTTATTAACAGGCGATCAAGAATTTGATAGCCCCAAAACATTAGCTGCTTTTGCTTTAGCATTGGCGTTATTTTTTACCACCTTAATTTTAAATGTAATTGCCCTTTGGGTGATTAGAAAATATCGTGAGCAATATGATTAAAATAAAAAATTCAACTCAATTAATTAAAGCAGGTTTAAAAAAGCGTTATGCCCGAGAACGGCGCTTTCGTTTTTTTGGTATTCTTTCTATTTTAATTAGCTTTAGCTTTTTATTTGTTTTACTTTTTAGTATTGGCAAACAAGGTTTTCCCGCCTTTCAGCAAACGTATATTAAATTAGATATTGTAATTGATCCTGTTGTTTTAGGGGTTACTTCTAAATCCAGCGAAGAAGATCTTTTTGCCGCCGATTATGCACCTTTAATTTTAACCAGTTTAAAAACCTTATTACCTAAAATAAAAGGACGGAAACAACGCCGAGCTTTAAAGAAATTTATTAGTAAATCTGCCCGTTATGATTTACGCGATGACATTATAAAAAATCCGCAATGGATAGGAACCACGTTAAGCCGTTGGATATTGGTTAAAGATGACATTGATATGGTAATAAAAAATCCTCAAAATAAAGGAAGATTAAAAGATTTTCAACTCATTTGGATTAAGCAATTATTACAACAAGAACGCTTAGAATTACGTTTTAATTTACCTTTATTTCAATCCTCAGATTCAAGAGAACCCGAACAAGCG
>Ga0256847_1000189_pt1 | contig 43506 bp, 42 predicted proteins | sample TeddybearmetaG_FD_189099 | JGI IMG/M metagenome (GOLD analysis project Ga0256847, IMG submission 189099) | Hydrothermal vent microbial communities from East Pacific Rise, Pacific Ocean - Teddybear | ecosystem: Environmental > Aquatic > Marine > Hydrothermal vents | place: Pacific Ocean: East...
TTTTTGAAGCAAAGCACGAAGATTTGTTTCAGTATTTGCTAGAAAAAATGGATTACCCTGCTCGTCCGAGAAAACGTAAGCGGGATGCGGCCTAAGGGGGGGGTGGCCGAAGTTATAACCAACCCCCTTTTTTGAATCGACTTACTTCAAGACCCAGCATGATGGCTAGATCTGTAGAATAAGCAAACTTCGCCGTCATTGCGGCAGCGATTATCGACAAGGGGCTTCTATTCGTCATTTTTAGTCATTTTCAAAACGAACGCCCCCTCAGCTCAGAAAGCCGATTTTTTCATCAGACTTATTGCCGTTTTCGTTTACATCAGCAATGATCCCCAAGAGCCCGTCTTGGAGTCATCCGAAAAACAGGCACTATCCGTGTTCGCACAATCTCCATTGCGGCACCACAGCAACGGCATATTGGTTGCGGCCGTTGTTTAATTAGGGCTAATGCCCGGTTTGGATCAAGCCCGAACCGATACTGAATCAAGGCAATCAAACGCTTGCAGCTCGAATGCAAAAAACCAAAATTACGAGTGCGCAGGAACCCTTTCGGAAAAACATGTTGTAGAATCAACCACAAAAATTCAGCGCCGGACATTGTTCTATACTCGGTCTTTTTCGTTTTACCGTTTTCATAGCGAAAGGTCACTTGGCCATTTTCACAGGCGACAATATCTTTCTCCTGGATCACGCTTTTATAGCCGTACCGACCCAGATAAACCAGTGCCTTTTCTCCAGTGCCAACGGATTTCACATCCACAACCCAAGTTTTGGGGTAACGTGAGGGCAGTGTCAGCCCCTCTTGCCGGATGGCCTGAAGCATTTTCGCACGAAAAACAATGGCCAAAGCTTTGTGCTCAAACAGGTAGCCGGACTTCTGCCGCCACAAGCCTTTTTTATCAATTGCAGCAGCAGGCATGATCAGATGCACATGTGGGTGATAATCAAGGTATAGAGTGTTCTCTGATGGTGCCATGCCAGCGCTCTGAATTCTTTCGGTAACGTAAAAGTCAGTAAAAAATACTCTGCCGGTACTTGTTTTTTTAGTTGTCGCTCTAGCCATTGCTGGCTTTCATGCTGTTGACAATGGGGGCAATTACGATGGCCACAAGAATGGGGGATGAAATCCTGATGATCACATTCAGTGCATTGAGCCTGCATCAAAAGACTGTTCGACGTACGGCAATCCTGCATAGCTCCCAGAGCATTTAGATGTGAAGGCAGAATCAATTTTTGATATTTTGTAAAAAACTTGCCTGCGAAAGTCTCGATAATGGATGATAACAGGATCATTTGACTTTCCCCCATCCAATGGAAAAGCCACTCATTAGCTCATTTATCGCTTGTCTGGCGTTTTGTTTTGAACTGGAAGTTAAATGGGTGTATCGGGATGTGGTCAGAATGGCGCTGTGTCCAAGAATTTTCTGTACTTCTAACAGGTCGACGCCAGCTTCAATTAAATGCGTAGCATAACTGTGCCGTAAACTATGTGGCGTAATCTTTTTTTTATTCCACAGTCAGCAACTGCCTTGTGTCAGGTTTTTTATACACCGCCACGATCAAGTGGTGTTGTAGCTGAATATGCCCCCTTCAAGACGCAAGCCTTCGCCAAGGCGTAATTGCCGTAACGCGCAACCTAAGGTATTGCGGACAGTAAATTTATGGTGCACTATTGTGCGTTGCGATACGCTCAACTATTCTGATGAGGTGACAGGCCGACGCACACCACAAACTCCGCGTTGTTGGTGCAGTGCGTATCGAGCACAATAAGGAGAAGGTCGATGACGATGGATGACCGCGATGGTTTTATTTGGTTAGATGGGGAAATGGTTCCATGGCGTGATGCCAAAATCCATGTATTAACCCACACTTTGCATTACGGCATGGGTGTATTTGAAGGTGTGCGCGCTTACGAAACAGCCCAAGGCCCGGCCATTTTTCGGCTACAAGAACACACCAAACGCTTGTTCAACTCCGCCCACATTCTGGGCATGAAAATGCCGTTTGATGCAGACACACTCAACGCAGCGCAATGTGCCGTGGTGCGAGAAAACAACCTCAATAACGCTTACCTCAGACCGATGTGTTTTTTGGGTTCAGAAGGCATGGGTTTACGTGCGGATAATTTAAACACCCACGTGATGATCGCGGCCTGGGATTGGGGCAGTTATCTGGGGGCTGAAAATATGCAAAAAGGCATCCGCGTTTGCGTCTCCTCGTTTACCCGTCACCACGTGAATATTACGATGTGTAAAGCCAAAGCCAATGGCAACTATATGAACTCGATGTTGGCCTTACAAGAAGCCCTGGCCGACGGTTATGATGAAGCCTTATTATTAGACAATGAAGGCTATGTGACCGAAGGCAGTGGCGAGAATGTCTTTATTGTGCGCGATGGTACTATTTATACCCCCGATTTAACCTCAGCGTTGGATGGCATTACGCGCAATACGGTGTTCCATTTTGCCACCGAATTGGGCATTCCCATGGTGGAAAAACGCATCACACGGGATGAAGTGTATATTGCCGATGAGGCTTTTTTCAGTGGTTCCGCCGCAGAAATTACGCCCATTCGAGAAGTCGATAACCGCACCATTGGTGCCGGTGGGCGTGGCCCCATCACCGAACAAATTCAAACCCTGTATTTTGATCAAGTCAATGGTCGACGGCAAGCTTATCCAGAATGGCTAACCTTGGTCAACGCATAACAAAGGAGACAAAAAATGGGACAAGCAAAAGATGTGGTCTCAGTGGGTGAGAACACCCCCAACGACCAAATGGCGTATGAGGTCAGTGCAGCGGATTTACCGTTACATTGCCCCACCCCGAGCATGGCTTTATGGAGTTCACACCCACGGGTGTATCTCTCCATGACCACAGGTTCGGCAAAGTGTCCCTACTGTGGGGCGGAGTACACCTTGAAATCTTAACCAAAGGTTCCGCGTGAAGAAGAATAACAAAACGCAAAATATCTTAATTATTGGGCCATCTTGGGTCGGTGACATGGTCATGGCCCAAAGCTTATTCAACGTGCTGCTGACCCGTTTCCCAGAAGCCAACATTGATGTGATGGCCCCCGGTTGGAGCAAACCCCTGCTGGAACGCATGCCAGAAGTGCGTGCTGCGTTGGAAATGCCCCTCGGGCATGGCCAATTACAACTGGGCGTACGCCGTCAATTGGGCCGCAGCTTACGTGGCCAATACGACCAAGCTTATGTGCTACCCAATTCGTTAAAATCGGCCTTGGTGCCGTTTTTTGCGGACATCCCACAGCGCGTGGGTTACGTCGGTGAATTACGCTGGGGGCTGCTCAATGATGCCCGCAAACTCAACAAACAAGTCCTCACCAAAACGGTACAACGCTTTGTCGCACTCGGCCTAGCTCGCACTGAAGCCCCCCCACAAACATGGCCGTACCCCCGCCTGCTCATCGACCCAGAACAGGCACAAAATGCAGTCAAACAACTCGGCTTAAACACCCAGCAGCCAATCCTGGCGTTGTGCCCAGGGGCAGAATACGGCCCAGCGAAACGCTGGCCAGAAGCCCATTTTGCGGCCGTCGCCAAACAACAGCGTGAAGCCGGTTGGCAAACCTGGATTTTTGGCTCTGAAAAAGACCAAACCGTTGGCCAGTCGATTCAAGCCCAGGTCGGCGCCATGTGCGTTGACCTCACCGGCAAAACCAGTATGGCGCAAGCCATCGATTTAATGTCATTGGCCACGGCCGTCGTCAGCAACGATTCGGGGTTGATGCACGTTGCCGCCGCCTTAGATAAAAAAGTCATCGCGTTATATGGCTCATCTGACCCTCATTTCACTCCCCCCTTACACGACCAAGCGGACATTTTAACGCTCAATCTTGCGTGCAGCCCGTGTTTTAAACGCACGTGCCCGTTAGGCCATTTAAACTGTTTACAGCAATTACCCCCGGAACGCGTGCTCGAAAAACTGGGGGATGAATGAGGGTTTTACTGATTAAAACCTCCTCCTTAGGAGACGTGATTCACACCTTACCTGCGCTCACCGATGCGCAAACCCACCGGCCAGACATTCAATTTGATTGGGTCGTGGAAGAAGCTTTCGCCGAAATTCCCGCCTGGCACCCGGCCGTGAATGAGGTCATCCCGGTGGCGTTACGGCGCTGGCGTCACGCCTGGTGGCGCGCAGCACGCAGCCCCGAATACAAACACGCAAAAGCCCGCATGCAACGCCCCTATGACCGTATTTTAGATGCACAAGGCTTGCTGAAAAGCGCCTTACTCACGCGCTGGAACACCAATAGCCCGCGTTATGGTTTGGACAAACACAGCGCCCGCGAAGGGTTGGCTGCGCGCTTTTATCACCACCCCATTTCTGTGCCCAAAGGCACCCATGCCATCACACGCCTGCGCCAACTATTTGCGGGCGCATTAGACTATAAGGTGGATCTGAGCACGTGTGATTATGGTTTGCACAATCTACGCGCCCCACAAGCAGACCCGACCTTAATGTTTTTTCACGCCACCACGTGGGTCACCAAACATTGGCCAGAAACTTACTGGGTGGCGTTAGCGCAATTGGCCATCGCCGAACATTACACCGTGTGGTTACCCTGGGGCAATACAGAAGAGCAACAACGCGCACACCGCATTGCCGCCCAAACCGGTGCACAAGTACTGCCCAAATTAAGCCTGACGGAAATCGCACAACACCTCGGCAAAGCCACCGGTGTGATTGGGGTAGATACCGGGTTATGCCATCTCGCGGCGGCGTTAGAAGTCCCCTCGCTGACCTTATACGGGTCGACACAACCGGCCCTAACGGGCACCCAAGGCGTTGGCCAACATCACTTGCAAGCCCATTATGCGTGCGCGCCATGTTTAAAACGCCACTGTCACCAACCCGATGGCCTGGTATCCCCGGTCTGTTATGAAAGCCTGAATCCAGACAAGGTGTGGCGAACCTTTAAAACGGTTGTATTAAGATGAAATTGGCCTTTGTTTTATTCAAATATTTCCCGTATGGCGGTCTACAATGGAAATGCCTGCGCATCGCTGCCGTCTGCCAGGCCCGAGGGCATGAGATTGATATTTACACGATGTCGTGGGCGGGTGAACGCCCCGCCGGCATGACCATTCATTTAATTCCGGTGCAAGAAAAGCGCAACCACAAACGCTATGCCGCGTTTCAAACACTGATTGAACCGATGTTATCTTCTGGGCATTATGCGGCCGTGGTCGGCTTCAACAAAATGCCCGGTTTAGATGTGTATTACGCAGCAGATCCGTGTTTTCAAGAAAAAGCCAGCACCTTACGCCCTTGGTATTATCGATACAGTGCGCGTTACCGCTTTTTTTCTGCCTTTGAGCAAGCTGTTTTCAAGGCAGACACAAACACTGAACTGATGATGATTTCAAGCGTTGAAATGGCCCACTTCAAACGCCACTACCAAACACCCGATGCCCGTTTTCATCTATTACCCCCCGGCATCAACCGCAACCGCATACGCCCAGACAATGCCGACACCCTGCGCGCTGAATTTCGACACACCTTTGGTTTCACCGACACCGACCACGTGGCGTTAATGATCGGCTCGGACTTTAAACGCAAAGGCCTGGCGCGCACATTACGGGCGCTGGCGGCATTACCCGAAGCACTGAGCACACACACACACGTCATCATGATCGGCCAAGACAAAGAAAAACCTTATCTGCGTTTGGCCAAACAACTGGGTATCGCGCAACAATTACACCTGTTTTCTGGGCGGGATGATGTCCCCCGTTTTTTATTCGGCTGTGATGCCTTTATCCACCCCGCACACAGCGAAGCGGCGGGCAATGTCATTCTTGAAGCCATGATTGCGGGTTTACCGGTGTTAATCACGGATGTGTGCGGTTATGCACACCACGTTGTGCAGTCTAAAGCCGGGATACTTGCCCCCTCCCCGTTTGATCAAAGCGAATTTAATGTGTTGTTTCATCGCATTTTAACCTCGCCCGAACGTGCTCAATGGCAAGCCAACGGTATCCGCTATGGTCAAACAGAGGATCTCTACAGTTTACAAGACGTTGCTGCGGATATTATTGAAGCCAAAGCACACCAGCACGCCTGAGCCCCCACCAAACAACCACCATATTCGGTTGAGCTAACGTTAGTATGCGCGTAATATTCCGTTTTTCTATTCTGTTTTGGAGCTAAGGATGGACCAAACGCCAATCTCAACCCAACAAATCGCCCGTGCTTTTGGCCAGAGTACGTTACAAAAAGGTCAGCACTATAACGCCCAAAATAGAGTCACCCATTTTGCTTACAAACACGGCGTCATCAGCGCCATGGTCAAAGGCTCACGCACCGTACTCTACCGGGTCAAAATCGATTTAAGGGCGGGCAAAATTTTAGATGAGTGCTCCTGCCCAATCGGCCATCGCTGCAAACACGCGGTCGCAAGCCTGCTTTATTACCAAGACCACATGACAACCAGCAGCCACTCCGCCATTGACGACTGGTTCGACGCCTTGGCCCCTCAAGTACGGCCCAGTGAAACCAGCTCGCCCCCCCCTCCCGACAGCAAACAAACGTTGGTTTATGTCTTGTCCAAACAAGGCCCACACGCCACCTTAGTCATTCAGCCCATGGTTTGTAATACGCTGAAATCGGGGCAATATGGCGCTCGGCCGAAACCTTACAACCTGAATAGACCGCTGTCCCCCGATATGCCTCGGCCCGCTTATCTGGACGAGGTGGACATGCAAATTTTCTGGAAAATGCAGCACTTGAATCAAGCTTTTTCCGACCAGGACACCCTCCTGCCCAAGATTCTGGACACCGGCCGTTGTGCCTGGGTTGATGTCAATCAGACCGTATCCGCAGGTGAGCCCATCGAAGCCCCGTTAACCTGGGCGATAGATGACCTCGGCAACCAACAATTGGTGCTCGCGGATCGACAACTCGATTATTTTATCTTGCACCATTTGTATTACATCGATACTCGCCAAGCCACCGTCGGGCGTTTAACACTACCCGGAATTAGCAGTAACAAACGCGCAGCCGCATTGCTCAATGCCCCCGTGGTGCCTCCCAATCGGATGGCGGAGGTAATAGAAAAATTTACCCGGCATTTCCAAATTACATTGCCACAACCACAAGCCGTCGAGCAAAAAATCTGGCCCAAAGTACGCCCGACCCCCTGTTTAAGCCTAAAACGCCAAACACACACGTATTACAACCGCGATGAACTGTATGCCACGTTGGATTTCCGCTATCAGCAACAATCGGTGGCCGCGTCAGACAGCACACAAACCTTAACCTGGGTCGATGATGGCAAACTAAACCGCATCCCTCGACATAAAAGCGCCGAAAAACAAGCCATCGCGCAACTTCAAAAACACGGGTTATTTTATCAACCAGAGTACCGTAACTTAACCCACGTATTTATGTCGGATGCGTCAAGCCCCGAAAGTTTTTGGGTGCCGTTTTCACACACGAAGATACCCGAATTAACCGCTGAAGGCTGGGACATCAGCATTGATGAAGATTTTCCTTATCAGCATTTACAAGGCCCACAAGATTGGTATGCGGATTATGAATCGTCTGGCATGGATTGGTTTGACGTCGATATCGGTTTTGAAGTGGAAGGGCATAAAGTCCAATTGCTGCCCATATTGGTGGATTTCATCCGCAGCGAAAACATCACCGACGTTGATGCGTTAATAGACGAAGGTGGCGACTATTCCATCCAAGTTTCGGACAAACATTGGGTTAGCGTGCCCATATCCAGAGTGAAAGACATTTTATCGGTCATGGTTGAACTCTTCGATAAAGAACCACTCACGGACGAACGTTTATCGTTACCGTTATTAAATGCCAGTTTAATTCCAAACTTAGATAACATCCGCCACATTGGCGGAGAGCGTGTCATACAAACGGCCAAAAAGCTCAAAGCCATACAATCCTTACCACCGGCCGTGCTGTCAGAACATTTTCAAGCCGAGTTACGCCCCTATCAAGATGAAGGCGTGGCTTGGATGCAATACCTACAGCACACCGGTTTGGGGGGATTATTGGCCGACGATATGGGCCTGGGCAAAACCGTGCAAACACTCGCGTATTTATTGACGGAGAAAGAAGCCGGGCGATTAAGCGCCCCCAGTTTATTGCTCGCCCCGACCAGTTTAATGGTGAACTGGCGACGTGAAGCGGCCAATTTTGCCCCCGATTTAAACATCCTGGTATTACATGGGCCGACACGACACCAAGATTTTGAAAACATTCCAAATGCGGATCTGGTGATGACCACGTACCCGTTGTTATCACGCGACTACACCACTTTACAAGCCCATCATTATGCGAATGTGATTTGTGATGAAGCACAAGTCATCAAAAACCCGCGTTCACAATCCAGCCAAATTGTGAAAACGTTAAAAACAGATCAGCGTTTCGCCTTAACCGGCACCCCCATGGAAAATCATTTGGGTGAGTTATGGTCAATCATGGATTTTGTCATGCCGGGTTTACTCGGCGATGAACAACGTTTCCGGCGCGCCTTTCGCACCCCCATTGAAAAACAGCAGAATCAACAGCGCATGCAAGCCTTAACCCAACGCATTCAGCCTTTTTTAATGCGTCGCACAAAAGAAGCCGTGGCGCATGAGTTACCCAAAAAAACAGAGATCATTCAAACAGTCGAACTTGCTGGCGCACAACGTGATTTATATGAAGCCGTGCGTTTAAGCATGAATGAAAAAGTGCAAAAAGCGATTGCCAATAAAGGCATGAATGGCAGCCAGATTATCATCTTAGATGCGTTATTAAAGTTACGCCAAACCTGTTGTCACCCGGTGTTATTAAAATTAGAGAAAGCCAAAAAGGTCAAACAGAGTGCCAAATTTGACCAATTGATGACCATGTTGCCAGAACTCGTCGCGGATGGCCGTAGAATTTTATTGTTTTCTCAATTCACCACCATGTTAGATTTTATCGAAAAAGCGTTGCAGAAAAAGGACATTGATTACGTCAAATTAACCGGCAAAACACGCAATCGAGAAACCCCCATCACGCGTTTTCAAAGCGGCCAAGTCCCGGTATTTTTAATCAGCTTAAAAGCCGGGGGCACAGGGCTGAATCTAACCGCAGCCGACACCGTAATTCACTACGACCCTTGGTGGAACCCCGCGGTCGAAGACCAAGCCACGGATCGCGCTTACCGTATCGGCCAAGACAAACCCGTGTTTGTGTATAAATTCATCACCGCAGGCACCGTCGAAGAAACCATTTTAGCCTTGCAAAAAAAGAAACGAACCTTGGTTCAAGGCTTAATGGGGCAACAAGAAAATCAGCATTTTCAACTGGATGATACGACCATCCAAGCCTTGTTTGCACCGATTAACACGGTCATCGACGAACAATGAGCCGCATCTACATCACCCAGTTAAACATTTACCCGATTAAATCCACCGCCGGCATTACTCTCTCGGCCAGTGTCGTTGATTTAATCGGTTTACAGCAGGATCGGGGTTATATGTTGGTCGATGCACAAGGCCGCTATATGACCGCACGGCACCACCCCAGCTTAACCCAGGTAACAACGCGCTTAAGCGAACACGGCATGAGCCTAACGGCCCCAGGGCAACAGACCCTGTTTTTAAGCAACACACAAACGCCTTATCAGCAAACCCAAGTGCGTATTTGGGGAGATACGTGCCTGGCCGCATATGTTGGCAAACAGTATGACCGTTGGTTCTCTGATTATTTGGGCACGCCTTGTCACCTGGTCAAACTGCCAAACGCACACACTCGGCCGGTTGACCCCCGTTTTGGAGAGGCCAACGACCAGGTCAGTTTTGCCGATGGATTCCCCCTCTTACTCATCTCCGAAGCTTCCTTAAAGGATTTGAATCAACGCCTGACAAACCCCGTTACGATGTCCAGATTCCGGCCCAATGTGGTGGTGGCTGGCTGCGCGCCGTATGCAGAAGATCACTGGCAACACATTCAACTCGGCGACATCCCATGCCGTGGGGTGAAAAACTGTACACGCTGCGTGGTCACCACCATTGACCCTGACACCGGCATCAAAGACCCTAAGGGCGAACCGCTAAAAAGTTTATGCCACTACCGAAAAAGCGCTGGCGGCGTATATTTCGGTCAAAATTTGATCCCCAATCAGCCTGGCACGCTGCGCCTCGGAGAGACACTGCAGATCCTCTAGTCCAAACACCAACAAACGCTTCAATCGATTGATTTTGCACATTTATTCTGGGCATTTGTTCGGCCACATGAGGAATATCCAGCTAAACTTATGCTCAACACCTGCCCCGGTGCGCAATTTGATGGATTGGCAAGATGGCTAAACTCACATTATTGACACAACAAGCAGTACAAGCGACGGATCTCAACACGGTGGGGCATAAAGCCAAACAGTTGGGCTGGTTAAGCAGCAAAGGTTACTTTGTGCCACCCTTTGTGGTCGCCCCCACCACGGTATGCCAGCATTTATGGCAGGCACAACCTTGGTTTGACTTATTAAACACCCTATCCCATGCCGCCAACACCGAAAAACTAGCCCTTGCCAAACACATCCGCACACACATCAACGCCATCACGCTCGACGAAAAATACGCCAAAACACTCAGAAAAGCGTTACACGCGATGACCGACAGACCCGAGGTTGGCTGGTCGGTTCGGGCCTCTAGCACAAACCCACAAACGCCCACCCAAACACATGCTAACTTGCTCAATGTCCGAGGCATAGACGCCTTATTAAAAGCCTATCTATGCTGTATAGCGAGCACGTTTTCAGACGCTGCGGTGCGTCACCGCTTAACCCAAGGCTTACCCGAACCGCTGGGTATGGCGGTGATGTTTCAAACCATGGTATTTGCAGACCGATCCGGGGTTTGCTTTACCGCCAACCCGCACACCGGGCGGCGCGATGAAAGCGTTTTATCCGCAGGCTTAGGCCTCGGAGCGGGCACACTCACCCCACCGGTAACAACGGACCAATATACCTGGGATGTGCGAACCAATCAGGTGCAACTGACCATTGTCGACAAACCCCAACAGCGGCAAGCGCAAACACAAGGTGTTGCATTGGTGCCGGTGCCCGCAGCCTTACAACACCACCCCGTATTAACGCAAGGACAAGCCAAAAGCCTATTTTTAACCTGCGACCATATCGCCAAAGCACAAGGCTGTGCACAAGTGGTTGAGTGGGCGCTAGAACAGGATCAAGTTTATATCCTACAGATTCGCCCCCTCACACGCTTACCGCCCCTGCAAACCGCCGGACAGCCACAAGTGTGGGATAACACCAATATGCAAGCACATTATGCCGGCATGACCACACCGCTGACGTTTTCTTTTGCCGCCAAAACGCAAGCCTTGATCTTAGAACAACGCATGCGATTGCTGCGCATGCCCGCGCACATCAGACAACAACAGCGCTCAATCCACCCCCACGTGCTGGGTTTGGTCAAAGGCCGCCTGTACAACAACATCAATTATTGTTACCAAAGTTTGCATTTACTGCCATTGCTCAACACCCATAAAAGGCTCTTACAACAAATGATGGGGTTACAAGACCCCGTCGACCTCCCCCCACAAACAGCATCAACCTGGTGGCAACGCATCGCCGAATGGCCACGCAGGCTACCAGCCTATGCCCATGTGTTTTGGGCGCTTTTCCGGCTCGATGCCGGTATCGAACGCTTCAAAGCACGCATGACTGCCGCCACCGCACAGATTGACCGCTCAAGCTTGCAACGGATGGATCTACAAGACCTAGTGCGTGTAAACCGACACTTACGCGACACCCTATTCGCCCACTGGGACGCGCCCCTACTCAACGACGTCTTACTGACCCTGACCCGCAACCAGGTGGCGCAACAGCTTCAAACCATTGGTTGTGAACAACCGCAGCGCCTCATCGACCAACTGCTCATGGGGGAAGAGGACATCGCCTGCACTGAGCCGACCAAATTATTGCTGGGGTTAACCCAAGCCATCACGCATCACCCCGATTTAATCAGCGCCTTCAAAACACACCCGAAAGCACACTGGATGACATTGATTGAAAGCATCGCACCGGATATTCACCAAGCCTGCCAACGTTATATTGAGGATTATGGTGACCGCTGCATGGGGGAATTAAAGTTAGAATCCATCAGCTTACGCGAAGACCCCAGCTTTATGCTGTCAGTGATTGAGAATTTTTTACCACAAGACACGCTGACGGTAGACCACTTTAACCAACAAGAAAGCGAGATACGCGCACAAGCGGAACAACACGTGTTTGATCAATTTGAAGAAACACGCGGCAGCAGCGCCTTATCGGGCTTTAAAAAACGCCTACATCGATTGCGTCAAACCCACAAAAACCAAGCCAGCCTGGACATGGATCGCGCCCGCGCATTCGGTTTAACCCGCTCGTTATACCGTGAGATTGGCAGCCAACTGGTCGCTTATGCGCAATTAGAGCACACCAATGATGTGTTTTATCTCACCGTCGATGAAATTGAACATTACACTGAAGGCAGCAGCGTCACCACCCACCTGAAACCCTTGGTCGCACAGCGTAAAGCCGAATTCAGCGCCTATGCTGACGAATCCTTACCCCACCATTTTTATTCACACAGTGTTGTGTATTTGAATAGCAGTTTTACTTACCCGTTCCAATCCGTTGCCGAACACAACCAACGCGCCATCTACACCGGCATCGGCTGTTACCCTGGCACAGTGGAAGGCAAAGTGCGCCTGGTCCAACAACCCGCTGATGCGTCAAATCTGAACGGCGATATACTCTGTGCAGAATATATTGACCTGGGCTGGTTGCCTTTGCTACTCACCGCCGGTGGGCTGTTGATCGAACAAAACTCGGGTTTATCGCACCTAACCAATATCGCCCAAATGTTTAAAATTCCCACCCTCGTTGGCGTACCTGAAATTTTACAGGTGTTACAAAACGGCCAGGAAGTGCGCTTAAATGGCACGGAAGGTCACGTAGAGATTCTCCCTGGGTTAAGTGCGGAATGATCTGCTACAGTTTAGGGAGATACTGCTTTTTATAGGGTTTGATCATGCAATTTTCAATCTTCCGCTACAATCCTGATGCCGACGAAAAACCGTATATGCAGGCCTATGAGATTGAAACCGATGATGGCATGATGTTATTAGATGCCCTGTTAAAACTGAAAACACAAGACCCCACCTTTTCCATGCGAAAATCTTGTGCCGAAGGTGTCTGTGGCTCGGATGGCATGAATATCAACGGCAAAAATGGCTTGGCCTGCATCACCCCGCTGACCTCACTGTCTGAACCCGTGGTGGTAAAACCACTGCCCGGTCGGCCCGTGATTCGGGATTTGGTGGTTGATATGAAGCAGTTTTATACACAATATCGTGCGGTCAAACCGTATTTAATGCGACATGACTCAGAACCTGAAGTAGAATTTTTGCAATCCCCCGAAGACCGGGATAAGCTGGATGGCTTATATGAATGCATTATGTGCGGCTGCTGCTCAACCGCCTGCCCGTCATTTTGGTGGAACCCAGACAAATTCCGAGGCCCCGCAGCCTTATTACAGTCTTGGCGCTTTTTAGCCGATACGCGTGACCAAGGCACTGACGAGCGTTTAGATGAACTGGAAGGGCCTTATGCCTTATTTCGCTGTCATACCATTATGAACTGCGTGAATGTTTGTCCGAAAAAATTGAACCCAACGGAAGCCATTGGAAAAATTAAACAGTTGATGCTAAAACGTTCCGTTTAACCCTATGGCAAAGACAAGGAAATCACCATGCAAACGCCTTCTATGGATCGTGACTATGCGCGTTTACGCTGGCAATGTCGACGTGGCATGCTCGAATTAGACCTGATTTTACAGCATTATTTAGATGCACAATTCGACACAATGAAACCACAGGAAATACAACACTTCACACAACTCCTGACCCAATCGGATCAAACTTTGTTGGCTTGGTGCTTAGGTTACCAAGCACCTGAACACGCCCAAGACCAGCACATCATCCAGCATATTCGGCAATCTGTGAGCGCTTAAATGCGTTTCGAAACCCGCGTCAACCTAACCGTGCAACGGCACCCACAGTTTTTTATCTTTTACGTCTTGTTTCCGAGTCTATTTCTAAGCTGTGTGACATTCTATGATTGGGCCGACAGCACGAAAGTAGGACTGATTGTGTTACTGGGGGCGGTGAGTGTGTTTAAAGCCATCGTCTGGTTACGCTTTTGGAAAAACATACAGTATTTATGTTTGAATGAAGATGGCACATGGCAATTATTACGGGCACATGAGGCGATAACCCTGGATCAAACCGTCATCACGCACATTCCGGGTATCGCCTTTATCTTCCACTTTAGCCATGGCGACAGCAGCTATGCTTATGTGGTATTGACCGCTCAAATTGATGCCGAAACCCAACGCATGCTGACGGTACACGTAAAATTTTTGGCGTAACCCCGTCAACCGGTTAGGAACAATAATGCGCAGCAGCGGTAAACGATTCCCACAAGATGACTTCCTCAACCGGCAAACCCGACTGTTTGGCCTGTTGGTAAATCAATAAAGCAATATTCTCCGCAGTTGGCGGATGTGGCATCACATAAAACCGCTCTTCCGCCGACGTCAGCAACGGAATCAGCGGGTCATTTTCAGCCAATAAAAAATTATGGTCTAACGTTTCATTAATCCACGGTTTAACATGCTGATCAATCTCACTGAAATCCACCACCATACCCGCCTCATTCAACGTCTCAGAGGCTAACGTAATAATCGCACGGACATTATGCCCATGGATATGTCGGCACTTTCCAGGGTGATTGAGTAAACGGTGCCCATAACAAAACTGAATTTCTTTTTGAACTTTAAACATGCTTAAGATAGGCTCTAAGTTAAAATTTCCACGATTTTAGCCGCAATCGAAAACAGAGACTCATCATCATCCGTCGGGCTCACACGCACCACTTCAACCAAAGCATGCAACGGCGGCGTCGCGGTATTTTCAGGTGCCACCGTGAGCTCAATCACGGCCCCAGGCGTCATGTTTTTACTGGTTTCGAACAACAGCCCTCGACCACTCAGATTTTTACTCAAACCATGGTGGCGCAAGCTAGAGTCAGGGTCGGTAAAAGAAATTTCGCATTCTGCTGCCATGCGGATGTAATGTCTTTTGTTGTTATGCTTCATGAAAATGCTTTCCCCCATTCAGCTCGCGGTAAGCCAGACACCTTGAATTGTGAGGCGATGCCTGCTATAGCTAAAGTTAGTATTCCTATGGAGATTCTAGACTATCATCATTCGATTCGGAACCGGTATTTTATACGATATAGTCCACCAATCACGCTACTAACGGCAAAAATACTGGCCGACACAGGATGATAGACAGGGAATATAAACAACCCAATCAAAATAATAATAATTAAAATAATAAAAATGGGGTTATTGTGAGCCGACGGAAATCAAACCGTTTGATGATGAATGCAAACATTTATTTATCAGACCAAGCAGGACGGGTATGCGCAAAAGTATTGAACATCTCAAATGAAGGCGCATTTGTAAAAAGCCACCGAGGCTTTCATGTTGGACGGCAGTTGAATTTTAAAGGCGCATTAAAACATCAAACCCTCTCACTAGAAGCCAAGTGTGACGTACTACGGGTCACCCGCCAAGCCGATGGTTTTTTGTTGGGTTTGCAGTTCGTGAACAAATTCATCACGCGCACAGACAAACCCAGCTTTCAGCGCCCACAACGCATGGGGCATAAAATTTGTTTGTGACTATTCGATCAACTCAATTTCTAGAATGTCATCATCGTCATCGTCGTCTGTTGCCGCAACCGGCGTGATGTCCGACTCGGGTGGGCTGGCCTCGGCGGTTTGATTGAGTGACTGCTTCAGCAACTCAATCAACCTGGCCCGTGAATCCACTTGCCCTTGTAAACCCGTTGATGCCGTTTGTTTGTGCTCGTATTCCTGTTGCAGAGATTTAGCCTGCGCCTCTTGTTCTGCCAACTGTTGCTGTAATGCCTCTAACTTGGCTTTGAGCGAAGCGGCGCTGTCCTCTTCTGCATACAGCGGCGCGCTTAATAATCCGAACGCTATTGCGATAATTAGTTTTTTCATGTGCCTTAACCTTTGCGTTTACAATCTGATGGTTTATGGCATTAAATTATAGTAGAAAGTAATGATGTGTTGGCGATACAAACGGTCTTTTTTTAAGCAATGTGACCCGCATCTCGTTTTGATTTTACTGCGGACAAACCGGGCATTTTTGTAAATCCCCCAGTTCTTTTAACGTGTCACAGTTAACTTGCATACTTTTCAACTGCTTCAGACAGTGAAATTCAAACGCAGAAAGACAATACAATTGCGCGTGATTGCTATCTGTGTCAGTGAAATGATCGGTATACGTTTGCTGGCAAGATTGCTCAACGGCTTTAATCATGCTGAGCAAATCAACCCGCTGATCTGCCTTCGCAAACACAGGAAACAACAAGCCAAACAGCAACAATATTCGGGTCATGGTCGATCCTTTAAGGCTAATAAGTTCGTTCTACTGAAAATGCCGCAATACCTTGCAGCGCCGCTTTAAACGGAGAATCCGCTAGGCTGGCAATGGATTGCACCGCTTGTTCTGCATATTCGCGCGCTTGCTCAATGGTATACGCAATCGCCCCGACTTCATGCATGATGCCCCGCACTTGTTCAATTTGGTCACGGGTGCCGGTTTGAATCGCTTCTCGAATATGCTGAACTTGGGTAGGAGAGCCCACTTTTAAGGCATAAATTAAGGGCAAAGTCGGTTTGCCTTCGGCCAAATCGTCCCCAATATTTTTACCGATATCCACTGAGGAAGCGCCGTAATCTAAGGCATCATCAACCAATTGGAAAGCATTACCAAGCTGCAAACCATACTGCATCATTTGTTGACGTTGCGCGGCCGGGCCATTGGCAATCACTGCGCCCAGTTCAGCCCCGGCTTCAAATAATTTCGCCGTTTTGCGCCGAATCACTTCAAAATAAGCCGCTTCATTGGTATCGGGGTCATTCCGATTCAGTAATTGAAGGACTTCCCCTTCTGCAATGGTATTGGTGGTCGCCGCCAAAATATCCATCACTGGCATTTCCCCAATCGCAACCATCATTTCAAACGAACGAGAATATAAAAAATCCCCCACCAATACGCTCGCCTCATTACCCCAAATATGGTTCGCCGTGGTTTTGCCCCGGCGTAACGCAGAGGCATCCACAACATCATCATGTAATAACGTCGCGGTGTGGATAAATTCAATGATGGCGGCGAGTTCAAAGTGTTTGTCGCCCGTATAGCCTAACGCCCGAGCAGACAACAGCACCATCATCGGCCGCAAACGTTTACCCCCACTGTTGATAATGTAGTGAGACAATTGATCGATCAATTCAACATCCGTGTGGAGTTGTGTTTCAATCACGCTGTTGACCGCTTGCATATCGTCTTGCGTGAGCTGTTGGATCGACTGAAAATCCATCTTTGGCCTTATAATACCTGGAGATGATCTTGCGCATGCTAGGTTGGGCAGTGCCAGGTGTCAAGTCCTTGCAGAAAAATATGCGCACAACAGCAATTTTGCGTTGACTCTGCGGTATTCGATGCATAGAATACTGAGCTCCATTTTTTACGTTTGGCAACGTTCTCATTCACAAGGGAATATCATGTACGCAGTAATCAAAACCGGTGGCAAACAGTACCGTGTTTCTGAAGGTGACAAGTTAAACATTGAAAGCCTGATGACAGAGCAAGGTGAAGCCGTTGAATTCGACCAAGTGCTGATGGTAGCAGATGGCGAAAGCATCCAAATTGGCGCACCTTATTTAGAAGGCAGCAAGGTCACCGCAACGGTCGTCGAGCATGGCCGGGACAAAAAAATCAAAATTTTGAAATTTAAACGGCGCAAGCACTATATGAGACGCATGGGGCACCGCCAAAATTACACAAGAGTTGAAATCACCAGCATTAGCGCGGGTTAGTCACATAGGATAAAACAAGCAAATGGCACATAAAAAAGCAGGGGGCAGTACCCGTAACGGTCGTGACTCAGAATCCAAACGATTAGGGGTTAAATTATACGGCGGCCAATTGGCCAGTGCAGGTGCCATTATTGTGCGCCAGCGTGGCACCGAATTTCATCCAGGAGAAAATGTTGGATGCGGAACAGACCACACCTTATTCGCCAAAGCCACCGGAACGGTTGTTTTTCAAGTGAAGGGTGCACGCCGTCGGCGTACGGTCAGTATTTTACCCGCATAACGCAACAACACATTCAGCAAACTATGCAGCCCCGTTTTCAACGGGGTTTTCTGTTTTAGGGCCATTGTTATGAAATTTGTAGATGAAGCCACCATCAAGGTTGAGGCCGGTAATGGTGGCAATGGTTGCGCCAGTTTTTTACGTGAAAAATTTGTGCCCAAAGGCGGCCCGGATGGCGGCGACGGCGGCGACGGCGGTGACATCGTGTTTATTGCCGAAGAATCTTTGAATACGTTGATTGATTTTCGATATAAACGTATTTTCAAAGCCACCCGTGGCACCGATGGGTCTGGGCGTAACCGCACGGGCAAACAAGGGGATGATTTACACATTAAAGTCCCGATTGGGACGGAAATTTACGATGAAGAAACCGAAGAGCTGATTGCCGACCTGGTCACACAAGGCCAATTGGCCGTGATTGCCAAAGGCGGCGTACACGGTTTAGGCAATGCGCGCTTTAAAAGCAGCGTCAACCGAACCCCCAGACAAACCTCTAACGGCACAGAAGGCGAGCGCCGGCAGTTACGCTTAGAATTAAAACTCCTGGCAGACGTTGGTTTATTGGGTTTACCCAATGCCGGAAAATCCAGCTTAATCAGCAAAATTTCTGCGGCAAGGCCTAAAATTGCAGACTACCCCTTCACTACCCTGCACCCCAATTTAGGGGTTGTCAGCATTGACCCCCACCGCAGTTTTGTCATCGCCGACATCCCTGGCGTGATCGAAGGGGCGGCAGAAGGCGCAGGCTTAGGGGCTTTGTTTCTCAAGCATTTATCTCGCACCGGTGTACTGTTACATTTGCTCGACATTGGCACAGAGGATGGCGTACATGACCCCGTCAAAGATGCACAAACCATCACCCTAGAGATAACCAAATATGGCACCGCACTGACCGACAAACCCCGCTGGCTGGTGTTAAACAAAATCGATTTATTGCCAGAAGCAGAACGACAAGCACATTGCGAAAGCATCATACAAACCTTGGCCTGGGAAGACCCCTGGTTTGCCATCTCCGCCATCACCGGGGACGGCACACACACCCTCGCCCAGCACATCATGACTTTTTTAGAATCTGAAGCCCATGCTAACGCGCAATGACATCCAACAGAACCAACGCTGGGTCATTAAAATTGGCAGCGCCTTACTCACGGCTGACGGACGGGGCTTAGATCATCAGGCACTGGCTGGCTGGGTCAGCCAGATTGTGGCCATTCAACAAAAAGGCATTCAGGTTTTACTCGTTTCCTCCGGTGCGATTGCAGAAGGCATGAAACGCCTCGGCTGGGCCTCCAGGCCGCAAGCGCTACACCACCAACAAGCCGCCGCCGCCATCGGGCAAATGGGACTCATTCAAACGTATGAGAGCTGCTTTCAGACCTTTGGTTATCATACTGCGCAAATTTTATTAACACATGACGACTTATCCTGCCGAACCCGGTATTTAAACGCCAAAAATACGTTACAAACGCTACTGAATTTAAACGTTATCCCCATCATCAACGAAAACGACACGATTGCGACCGATGAAATTCGTTTTGGGGATAATGACACCCTGGCTGGCCTGGTGACCAACTTAGTCATGTCGGATCTGTTAATTATCTTAACCGATCAAGACGGCATGTTTGACGCTGACCCCCGAGAAAAAATCGATGCAAAATTAATTCACCAAATACCCAGTGATGCCGCCATCCTTGATCAAGTCGCCAGCGACCGTGGCGGCGCCTTGGGTCGCGGGGGTATGGCAACCAAATTACGCGCCGCCAGACTGGCCGCCAGATCCGGCGCAGCAACCATCATCGCGAATGGGCGCACACCAGATGTACTCAAGCAAATTTATCACGGTGAGGATGTCGGCACGTTTTTAAGTGTCTCAAAACGTCCCTTACCCGCTCGTAAGCAGTGGCTTGCCGGTCAACTCAGGGTATTAGGTCAGTTAATTTTGGATCAAGGCGCCACGCATGCGTTGTGTCACGCAGGCAAAAGTTTACTGCCCATCGGCATCACTGCGGTACAAGGACATTTTCATCGGGGGGATTTGGTCGCCTGTTTAGATGCAGCAGGCCAGGAGATTGCACGTGGTTTGGTCAATTATGATGCAAATGAATTAAATAAAATCAAGCGTATGCCCAGTGGCGAGATTGCACAACTATTGGGCTATATCGATACCGCAGAAGTTATTCATCGAGACAATATGGTTGTGCTCTAAGCGCTGTTAGGTTAACCGATCAGCCAGACCACAACCCCGAAAGATTCAGGGCTGTATGCGTCCAATACTAGGCAGCAATGGCTCGTATGCGCTTGTTTAGTCGACTTTTATGTCGGCTGGCTTTATTCTGATGAATCAGGCCTTTACTGACCATTCTATCAATCACAGGGACGGCTGCTTGATACGCCGTTTGCGCGTCTTCTTGCTGACCTGCGTCAATGGCGTAAACAACGCGTTTGATGAAAGTTCTGAATTGACTTCGCATCGCAATATTATGTTGCCGTTTTTCTTCCGCTTGTTTTGCACGCTTTTTTGCTTGGGCTGAGTTAGCCAATGTAACCTCCTAAAACCATCATATGACCCACTAAGGATCGCGTATTCTGGAGAAAACAAGACGACTTGTCAAACCCTTTGCGCTTGGCCTTTGCCTATTTTAGGCTGAGTTTGTTAGGATGCGTCATTCATCAACATAAACCAAGGGGCCAGTCCTGAGCAGCGAATTATTAAAACGCGCGACAACCGTGAGCAGCATGACAACCCTGTCGCGCATCCTTGGCTTTGTCCGCGACATTATTTTTGCTCGATTATTTGGTGCCTCTGCCGCCATGGATGCGTTTCTAATTGCGTTTAAAATCCCCAATTTTTTTCGCCGATTATTTGCGGAAGGGGCGTTTAATCAAGCCTTCATCCCCGTGCTCAGCGAATACAAAACACAACAAGACCCACACGCGCTGAAAAACCTGATTGATCGGGTTGCGGGCTCTTTGGGCATTATTTTACTGTTCATCACCATCACCGGCATGCTCGCCGCCCCGCTTGTGATTATGATTTTTGCGCCTGGCACGTACCTGCATGACCCAGCCAAATATTATTTGGCCAGTGATTTACTGCGCTTAACCTTTCCGTATCTCTTGTTTATTTCTCTGACCGCATTAGCCGGCGGTATTTTGAATACCATGGGACATTATTGGGTTTCCGCATTTACACCGGTATTACTGAATGTGTGCCTAATTGCGGCGGCACTATGGATTGCCCCGTTCATGGACAACCCCATCGAAAGTTTGGCCTGGGGTGTGTTTGTGGCGGGCATCCTACAGTTTTTGTTCCAAATTCCCTTTTTGAAGAAAATCGGCTTATTACCTCGTCCCAAAATCGCCTTTTCTGACCCCGGCGTGCAAAAAATCAAAACCTTAATCATTCCGGCATTATTTGGTGTTTCCGTCTCTCAGATTAACCTCTTATTGGATTTAGCCTTAGCCTCTTTATTGATCACGGGCAGCATCTCATGGTTATATTTTTCAGACCGCCTGATGGAGTTTCCATTGGGCGTTTTCGGCGTGGCTTTGGCCACCGTGATTTTACCCTCACTCTCACAAAAACACGCGCAAGATGATCCCCGTGCGTTTTCTAACACGTTAGATTGGGCCCTGCGTTTATGCTTGAGCATTGGTTTGCCCGCAGCACTGGCCTTAGCCGTCCTGGCAGGGCCAATGATTGCCACATTGTTTCAAAGTGAGGCCTTTACAGCAGAAGATGTTCAACGCGCCGCATCTAGCCTCACCGCCTATTCTGCCGGTTTATTGGGATTTATGTTCATTAAGGTCTTAGCCCCCGGTTTTTTTGCCCGGCAAGATACCAAAACCCCGGTAAAAATAGGCATCATTGCAATGGTTGCCAACATGGTTTTTAACTTAATCTTGATCTGGCCCTTACAGCATGTCGGACTAGCGTTGGCAACCTCGTTGTCCTCTTTACTCAATGCCGGTTTGTTATATTGGAAGCTCAGAAGCACACAATTTTATCAACCCGCATCCGGATGGTGTCGACTCCTGCTGCAAATCGGGAGTAGCAGCCTTATCATGGCGCTGGTACTCTGGCTTGGCGCTGGCGACCTCTCTGAATGGACATCCGCCTCCGTCTCACACAAAATTCTGTGGCTGCTCGGCTTGATTGGGTTAGGCACAGTCGTGTATTTTATGGCGCTGAGAGTCACCGGCGTTAACCTTAAAAGCTTACTGCTCGGACGAAAGGTCAGTGGATAAATGACACCACACAAGCTAAAATCCGGCCAACTGATAGGGCACTAGAGCTATGCAATTTATTCGAGGATTACCGCACTTACCCCCAACATTCTCTGAATGTGTCGCCACTATTGGGAGTTTTGATGGTGTGCACCTGGGCCATCAGGCCGTGATCAAACAACTGCTTGAGCAAGCCCGCACGTTATCGCTGCCCAGTCTGGTCATGAGTTTCGAACCACAACCAAAAGACTATTTTCAGCCAGACCAATGCTTGCCTCGGTTAACGCGCTTACGCGAAAAAATTCAACACTTACACACCACCGGTGTTGATGCGTTTTTTTTGCTGCGGTTTAATCAGGCCTTAGCCTCACTCACCGCAGAAGCGTTTGTGACACAAATTCTGGTGCGCGGGCTGGGTGTCCGCCACGTCGTCATTGGTGATGATTTTTGTTTCGGCAAAGACCGCACCGGCAATTTTGAGTGTTTGACCACGCTGGGAAAACAGTTTGGGTTTGGCGTGTCACGCACACATTCCCACCAAATTAACGGCACTCGCGTCAGCAGTACCGCCATTCGCCAAGCCCTAGGTGCCGGGCAATTGGATGCGGCCGCGCAGTTGCTGGGCCGACCCTATAGCTTATCCGGGCGGGTCGCCCCTGGGCAACAAAAAGGCCGCACCATTGGTTTTCCAACGGCAAACCTTCCCCTATTGCGACAGACGCCAGCACTCAAAGGCGTGTTTGCAGTTGAGATGTTAGGCCTGGGCAAACAAGCCCTGCCAGGGGTGGCCAATATTGGCAAACGACCGACCGTCACGGGTGATGGACAATGGCTCTTGGAAGTGCACCTGTTCGATTTTAACCAAGATATTTACGGTCGCCATGTACACGTGCGATTTTTACACAAACTCCGAGAAGAAAAGCGTTTTGACTCTTTTCAAGCATTAAAAAAGCAGATTGAACACGACGCAATAGCAGCAAGGCAATTTTTTAACGGCAAAGATGATGGATGATACGATACCTGTGACTAATTACAAAGAGACACTCAACCTGCCTAAAACCAAGTTTTCCATGAAGGCAAATTTATCTCAGCGCGAGCCAGACATGCTAAAACACTGGCAGACGATTGGCTTGTATCAGCAAATCAGAGAACAACGCCAAGGCCAAAAACAGTATATTCTGCATGATGGCCCACCTTACGCCAATGGCGATATTCATATCGGCCACGCCGTGAATAAAATCCTGAAAGACATCATCATCAAAAGTCAGACCTTATCTGGCTTGGATGCACCTTATCGACCTGGCTGGGACTGCCATGGATTACCCATTGAGTTACAGGTTGAAAAAAAAGGTGGGCGCATTGAAAGCGCCTCAGACTTCCGTCACGCGTGTCGAAAATATGCGGGCAAACAAGTCAATCGACAAAAAAAAGATTTCCAACGGTTGGGCGTATTGGGGGAATGGGATCAGCCTTACCTGACCATGGACTACAGCTCAGAGGCAAATATTGTTCGTGCCCTCGGCAAAATCATTGCCAATGGGCATGTCAGCAAAGGCTCCAAACCCGTGCATTGGTGCACACACTGCGGTTCTGCGCTAGCAGAAGCCGAGGTTGAACACGAAAACAAAACCTCACTGGCGATTGATGTGCGTTTTCAAGTGGTCGACACCGCTGCCATGTTGGCGGCTTGCAAAGTCCCCGAGACAACCGGCGAAGGCCCTATATCAGTTGTGATCTGGACCACTACCCCGTGGACACTACCCGCCAATCAAGCCGTCTCATTAAACCCCAAATTCACCTATAGCTTACTCCAGGTCAACACAGAGCATGGCCCTGAGCGCTTGTTATTGGCCGAGGATTTAGTCTCCTCAGCCATGTCTCGCTATGCCTTCAAAAACCCCCAGACCATTGCTCACGTCCAAGGCGAAGCCTTAGAGCATTTACGCTTACAGCACCCCTTTTATGCGCGCCAAGTGCCCATCATTTTAGGCGAGCACGTCACCACGGAAGCCGGTACAGGTGCCGTACATACCGCACCTGGCCACGGCCAAGACGATTACGTCGTGGGCATGAAGTATAATCTGCCCATCGACAACCCGGTCGACGATAATGGCAAATTCGTCGCCGGTACGGCGTTATTTGAAGGCCAACATGTGTTCGCCGCAAACGAGCAAGTGGTCGAGGTGTTAAAAACCCAACGCGCCTTAGTCTGTTTGGAAAAAATTCACCACAGTTACCCCCATTGCTGGCGCCATAAAACCCCGATTATCTTTCGAGCAACCCCACAGTGGTTTATCAGCATGGATAAAAATGGGCTGCGAGACCAAGCCTTGGCCGCCATTCAATCCGTTCAGTGGATGCCGGACTGGGGCCTAGAGCGCATCAAAGGCATGCTCTCAAATCGACCCGACTGGTGTATCTCTAGACAACGTTTATGGGGTGTGCCAATCCCATTATTTGTACACAAAAGCTCTGGCGAATTGCACCCAGATACCGATAAATTGATTGAACAAGTGGCACAAACCATTGAAAAAGGCGGCGTTCAAGCCTGGTATGACTTACCCAGCCAGAGCCTATTAAAAGCAGATGAGGACGACTACGAACGCGTGTCTGACACACTAGATGTATGGCTTGACTCCGGCCTCACACACTTTTTTGTACTCGAACAAGTGGCCCATTTAAGCGCACCTGCGGATTTGTATTTGGAAGGCTCCGACCAACACCGAGGGTGGTTTCAGTCATCCTTGTTAACCTCCATCGCGATCTCTCATCGCGCGCCGTACAAAGCCGTGTTAACGCATGGTTTTACTGTGGATGCCAACGGCGAAAAAATGTCGAAATCAAAAGGCAATGTGGTTAGCCCTCAAGATGTGATGAAAACCTTGGGAGCAGACATTATCCGACTCTGGGTGTCCTCCACCGACTACAGCAATGAAATGTCCATTTCGGATGAAATTTTAAAACGCACCGCCGATGCTTATCGACGCATCCGCAACACCACCCGGTTTCTCTTGAGTAACTTACATGGTTTTGAACCACAACAGCACTTAGTCAACCCAGATGAGATGCTGGCGATAGACCGCTGGGCAGTAGATCGGGCCTTACGCATACAGCAAGAACTTCAACAAGACTACGATACTTACCAATTCCACCTGGTGTACCAAAAAATACACCAATTTTGCGTCATGGACATGGGGAGTTTTTATCTCGACATCATCAAAGATCGTCAATACACCATGCAAACGGACAGCCTCGGCAGGCGATCCGCACAAACCGCGTTATATCACCTGGTTTCTGCCTTGGTCAGATGGATTGCCCCCATTTTAAGTTTTACCGCCGATGAAATATGGCGACACATCCCCGGTGATAAAAAAGACTCGGTTTTACTTGAACAGTGGTATGACGGACTATTTGCACTGGCGGCCTCAGATAAACTGGATGCGGATTATTGGCAGACCGTGTTACACGTCAAAACAGCCGTGAACAAAGTCATTGAGTCCATGCGGGGAGACGGCCTGGGTTCTTCCTTAAAAGCACAGGTCACATTATACTGCCAGACGCCCTTATATGAGGATTTAATGCGTTTGGGCGATGAGTTACGCTTTGCCATCATTACCTCAACCGCCAACGTTGTACTCGCTCAGAGCCAACCGGAAAATGCCGTCGACACCGCCGTTGACGGTTTGTGGCTGCACGTTGAGGCCTCAACACAAACAAAGTGCACACGCTGCTGGCACTATCACGCCGACGTTGGCAGGCATGAGGTTCACCCGGAACTGTGTCAACGCTGCATCGACAATGTTGATGGCCCCGGCGAACAACGAGCATTTGTCTAATGTTAAAATGGTTATGGATATCCGGCCTGGTGGTGGTGCTTGATCAAACCACAAAATATGCGGTCAATCACCTGTTGACGTTACACGAGCAAATACCCATTGTTCAGGGATTTAACCTTATTTTGGCCTATAACGAAGGCGCTGCATTTAGTTTTTTAGCCGATGCTGGGGGTTGGCAACGCTGGTTTTTTACCGCTTTGGCACTGATCATCAGTGTGGTTTTGATGGTGATGCTGAAACAGCTCGCCTCACACAAACGCGCTGAAGCGCTGGCTTTATCGCTAGTCCTGGGGGGGGCCATTGGCAATGTGATCGACCGAATAATATATGGTTATGTCATCGATTTTATCGACGTTTATTATACGCCTTATCACTGGCCAGCCTTTAATGTTGCTGACGCCGCTATTTCGCTCGGGGTTGTTATCTTATTATTGGATATGCCGATGAATAGAAAGGCATCCCCCTAAGTTTATCCCTGTCTATTTCTATTGCCGAAGCCCCATTCATCTCATTCAGGCTTCGGCCTATCGACTTTCACTTGGCCAAACTATTCAACTTCGCTTTTGTTTCAGCATCCAGTTTGCCATTCGCGGGAATACCATAATCCTTTTGAAAGTTGGTAATGGCCGAGCGCGTTTTCCGACCGGACAGACCATCTGGACGCCCGGCATTGTAACCCAACGTATTCAGCGTTTTCTGATAACGTTTCAGGCTTTGGCTGCCCCGTCTTTTCTTTTTCGGCTGAGTATTTTTGCCCTTCTCATCAATCTCTTGTACCAGTTTTTGCACCAGCCGCTGCACCGCAGTATCCATACTAATCCCACCGGATTGCGTCTGCGTGATGCCTAAAACACTGATCGACTTAGCCCCGACTTCGATTTTCTCTTCGACATAACCGGTAAAAATCTGCTCAGTGGTACTCGCATGCAACACCTTATAGCGCATGCCAATAATCCAGATACCGGATGAATCTTCCAGTTGAACAGAAGAACCCAGTGAATCCACAATATTTTGTTGTCTGGGATCATTGCTTAAATTGCCCAAAATATTACCCAGCGCCCGACCATCAAAACTGGTGCCTGCGGTGGCCGCTTTTTCTGCTTTTAACACATCAAATTTGATGAAAAAATTGGTGCTTTTAAAACGCCCACGTTTGAATTTTCTCAGTGAGCGCCGATTACCCAAGTTAACCGCCAACGTCAGCTCTTCGATGAGTGGCCCCATATCACTGCGCTCAAGCACCTTAAAATTGGCCAAGCCCAATTCTAATTCGGCAAAATCAGCAATATTATTGGCCGAAACTTTTTGGTTAAACGTCGCATTGTTGCTTTTGATTTTTCCCGGCAACACAACAATAGCTGGCCCACGAATGTCTTTATTTTTGTACTCAATCGGTTGATTCAGCGCCTTATCTGCTTGTGCATTCGCGGCTCTTGATGCCGTGCTGTCTTTCAAATCGAAACCATTCTGCGCACACCCCGCCAGCGAAAGACTGAGCATCATCATGGTCATTTTTATTAAGGGCTTCATCAACGCTTTCCTTTGTGTCATTCAGTATTAGCACTACGCCACATATTTTGATCCAAGTCACCGGCACGCAGGCGCGCAGCAATCAAGCCAGATTTCACGCCGGTCGAGGACTTGTTTTCAGGGATACCTTAAGGATAGAAGAATTATCTTTAAAAAGCGAGTGTTACACCGGCACTTGACGTACCGGTATAGGGGGAAGATTATTTACCGCGACGGTCAATATCAGACACCGCTTTTTGCACTAAACGCTGAATGATGGTATCCAGCGTGGTCCCACCGGTTTGACTTTGAGAACTCCCAAACACGGAGGCACTTTTCGCCCCCACTTCCATTTTTTCCTCAAAATAACCGGTTGCAATTTGTTCAGTCGTCTCCGCACTGAGCAATTTATACCGCATACCCACAATCCAAACCCCTGCACTGCCTCCGGTTTGAATAGAAGAACCCAGCGTATTGGCGATATTGCTATGCCTTAAATTGCTGCCAAACAAATTACTCGCCACACTGCCTAATGCGCGCCCATCAAACCCGGTGCTTGCCGTAGCGGCTTTTTCCGCTTTGAGTATGTCCATTTTAATGAAAAATTTTGTGGTTTTGAACTTACCCCGTTTGAACTTTTTCAATGAACTAGAGTCACCCAAGTTAACCGCCAAGTTCAACTCATTCAGTAAAGGCCCTAAATCTGAGCGCTCCAACACACGAAAATTAGCATTACCAAGCTCTAATTCCGCAAAATCCGCAATATTATTCGACGTCACTTTTTGCCTAAAAGCGGCATTATTGCTCTTTATTTTGCCTGGTAACACAATCACCTGCGGCCCTCTTCTGCCGGCATTCACATAATTCACCGGCCGATAGAGGTTTTGATTCGCTTGGTTATTGGCCGCGCGTGACGCCGTTGAATTTTGTAGATTAAAACCTTCTCCTGCCAAACAACCCACTAGCGTCAAAGGCAAAACCAACGCACTGAAGAGTTTATATACCGTCATCTTATTGTTATCTCCGTCAAATAAACTGTGAAACTAGAATTAAAACCCTTTAACCGCATTCAATGCATCACCAGCAAACTCGTTACCCTCATTGGCCAACTGCTGGGCCGCACGCGGGTTGATCGATGCAATTTTCTCCATGGCTGATTTTGAGGTGGCCAGCGATTTCAAACGGCCGGGTGCTGCATTCGCCAGAGAAGCCGGTGGCGTATTATTAAACCGATCCATCACTTCTTGCTCGCTTGACTCGGATTCAAAACTTATTTTGACCACGCGGCCTTGAATCGAGCTAAACCGAAACGCACGTTCTTGCAGTTTGGCATTTAACGGTTTAACCACCGTATTGTTCACTAACCGCGCAAAATTGTTGCCCGCCCCCGCGAACTCGACTTCAAATAATGACACACCATTGGCATCAAAATTGCGGAAATCAACATTCAGCACAGGCCGTAATCCAATCATTTCTTTTTTAAATAATTCGCCAACATCGTACGCCGGTAAACCGCTAACTTGCAGTTCATAAATTTGGCTGGCTTGGGATAAATGTTGCTCAAAAAAGTCTTTGCTAAACTCTTTACCGATCAATCGACCAATATCTTCCAACGCCTCATCTTCTGATGCCCAACTCTTCTTCCGTGGAACCTTATTATTAAAGTAAATCTCTTCTCCGGTATGCGTATACAAACAACTCACCGTCCACGAGGTTAATTTATATTTTGTAATTTTCAGTCCAGAGGCTTTCAACGTTAAATCAATTCTTGTGAATTTGGCCTCCCCGGTGATATCAAAATCCGATACACGCCGTCTAATCGCTGACGCCGCCGCATCGGTTTGCCCTGAAATTAAAGCGGACTCAGCATCTTGCTGCTTTAAGATCGCCGCCGCTTCTTTTGACCACACACGGTAACCAAAACCCGTGATTTGTTCTTTTAAGATATTCTCTGCAATCGGAGAACGTTCGCGTTGATTATCTCCGCCACGCTCAGCATTTCGAACCGTCACAGCGACCGCAATTTTAGGATTCCCAAATTCTTTGATTTGCACCTTACGTTGGCCGCGAGACATCCCTTTCAAAGCATCTTGCACACTGCCCACGTACACTTCGACTTTAATTAACATGTGCATAAAACCGTCTTTCCCTTTCCAGGGCCGGCTTTCCTTAATCACGCTTTTAATCAAACCTTGTGTTTTCGTCAGGATTCGATCATGCACCAACACATAATTTTCGACCAAGGATTCACTCTCAACAAAAGCCCCAACCACTTTTTCAATGGCTTGTTTTTTTGCGTCTTCACGCAAAGCATCCACCAATAAACCTTTATCTCTTTTATAGGTATCTGCGTCTGGATCGGCCAACCCTTCAGCCGTCACCACCATGGTTTTGCCTGCACCCATTGACGTTTGTGCAGCCAGTAAACAAAGGGCAAAAATGCCCCAAAGAAGTGTGCGTTGCGTATTCATAAATTACCACCAATATTATTTAGTGCAGATGTCGTAATACAGCTGACCCACAATGGCATCGGTTTTTTCTTCCATAATCGCCATGGCTGCAGATTGTGTATCTTGCCCAGCCCAAGAGTCCCCTTGCGCTTTAACTTGGGAGATAGGCCGGCCCCATTTGGTTAAGTTGAATGTCATATTCACAAACACCTCATTCACCCGAGTAATCGGGTTCACGTTTGAGCGAGAGCTGATACGCGCCCGTAAAAAATACGTTGCGCCCAGTTTTTTAGACGCCGCAATCGCCGCATCAGGATCACCATTCGCCACCGCTTCTAATTCGGCTTGTGCAATTTGTGCATTAATTTGACCTTGCGTATAGGTTTTTAAGCCTTGCCCTTTTAGGCCACGATTAATCTCTTGGAACAACGCGCTATAGTTGGGGTTATTGACTTTACGTGCCCCCCTGCCTTTGTCCTCATGTAAAATAAGCGCTATTTTTCGGCGTTTGACTGAAGCCGGGCACTTGACCGATAACTGTCGATCCGATTTACGCTGCGCCACCTCTGCACGTTCGTTATCTTCCCGGTTAACTTCTTCCTCATAGTCATCAAAAAAGCCCGCATGGAGAATATTTGAGTAAGTACAAATAAGAAAAATTGCGATGATGTTTTTTGTCATGAGAACTCCTGATCGTCGCTTTAATCGTAGTATGAAATGTGTCTATTGAATACAGAAAACAAAAAGGGCTGGGAAGACCCAGCCCTTAACATGCTTATTGTAGGTTGTAAGCTCCGCCACTGTCGTAACGCGGGGTTTCTTGTACACCTCGACCCTCTAACTGCTGCGACTGGCCTGAAATGGGAATACCCAGAGACCCATTTTTGACCTGAGTAGAACTGCTGTTATAACTTTCATTCGGATGTTGCGCCTCAGAAAAGTCATCCACTTGTGCACCGGCACCTTCCACCTCAATGTACTGCCCTTGATAATCCAAGCGCTGTTTCAACACATCTTCAACCTGGCTGACTTTCATGCGTAACGTCACATAAGCATCGCCATCTTCATCCCAGCGGTAATTGGCTAACTCAGCGCCATAAATTGCGGCCATCATTTTGGTTTGAATTTTGTCACTTTTTAAAATGAAATCTTCAACCGAGGTTTTACTCTTCAGTTTGAAACCAACAATTTGTTTCGCCAGCTCTTTATAAGCATCCAATTCAGCCGCACGTAACGCTTTTAATGGGCCAGCATTGGCGGGGGTAGAGGTTGCGAAACCAACGCGTTTGATTACTTGAGTCCCATAATCAACTCTGCGACCAATAATGTTTTCGACTTGGCCAACTTTAATATAAGCCGTTACTTTGGCGATATCTTTTTGCTTATCATAGATAATCTCCTCATAACGCACCCCTTTGATTGCGGCTTGCGTTTTCGCATCAATCGTCACACTTTTCGCGACCATTTCTTCAACACGCTCTTTCGCTCGAACTTTTAAACCAATAATGCTTTCAATGATGGCGCGTTCAGCGACCACTTTGGCGGCGGCAATCGTGGATAATTTTTTGCTACCCGCAAACGCGTTGGTTGCAATCGCCGTCATGCCTACAGCGCATATCAAGGCTGCAAAGGACTTTATTTTCATGTTAGGTACTCCTGGTTGGTTAAGTGAGAAAATCGTGTGTGGCATGCCGGACTCACCAGTAAATTAAAAATCTTGGCTTACCCCAGGCACGGTTACCGTCTGCGGTATTGATCGGGGCACCCTGTAGATCATAATACTTGGCGTTTGGGTATGTTTCCAATATGGCTTTCAATTGACGATTATTCTGCAAAAAGGCAGCATCCATATTCGCCAACGCTTTCCCCGACCGACGCAAATGTTCTGAGCTCGCATCATCAAAATTAATGTGCCCAATCCGAACCTGAGGATAAGGCCGAGGATTAATCGGAATGTCTGACGCTTGTGTGGCACCATTAAACGACTCGACCTCAACGGGATCCAATTTATAGACCGTATTTTGATCGCCGCTAAACACCAAGGCTTCAATGTGGATTGTACCATTCGCTTCAGGCTTAATAGTATCCAGCAATTGCTGGTTCAGTTCGATAAGCTGTTGCGCGTTATTGTCCATCATCCACTGGTTACCCGCCAAACTTATCGTTGGCATGAGGAGTCCTGCGATTAACATCAGTTGCTTCATACTATTCGCCTTCAGTTGGTGGCGACAAATACAAACGCGGTATTTGTCGCTTTTTTATCTACCATTCACTGTCTTTCAACGCTTTACCACCACCTCTAAACTCGTTAACTTTTGTATACGGTTTAGGCGTTGCTGTTCGGGTTTTACTTTTACAGTTATTTTTTCTGACATACGCTAACCCCTCTTTGGCGTCATATAAATCCGGCTTCAGGGATAAAGCCTTCTTATATAAAGTAATGGCGACTTGGCATTTGCCTTGTTTTTTGTAAATCTCGGCTAAGTAAAAATGCGCAGGTGCACTCGCAGGATTCACTTCTTTGGCTTTTTTCAAATGTCCTTCAGCCGGCGTATATCGTTTTGTTTTAAAGTAAATCACACCAATGCGTAAATTCGCCTCAGAGTGGCCCGGTTGAATATCCAATGCGGCTTGATAAGCAGAAACAGCACGCTGGGTGACGTTTAACTTTTCATAACTTCGACCCGACCAATAATGCGCATCCGCATAACGTGGATCCGCACGGACAGCCGCATTGAAGCTATCAATGGCCGCCTCATAAACACCTTGATCATATAACCCTCTGCCTTCATCAAACAGCTCAGCAGCCGATTGCTCATAAGATTCAATCGGTGGTGGTGATGTTGGTTGGCTCGTACACCCGGACAAAAAAAGCCCAAGCATGAGTAGTGGCAGCAATAATTTACGCATGGTTGTTGTTCCCTTCTTAAAAGTTGCAATCAGTTATTGTATTCATGGTGATTCTAGCTTGAATATAGGCAGAATGTTAGCATACGCCGAGCATGAATTGCACAGCAAGCCGTGTTCTTTTTGCGCTTTTGTGACGCCGCAAGCAGTTGTTGCAATTATCTTTTTTAATTATTTTTCATTCAGTGTTTGTTCACTTAGCAGCCCTTATAATACGCCTGTAAAATTCTGTTACCTTCTTTAGGCTGGTTATTTTCCTCGCGGCAAATCAGGCTAAATGTTGTTAACCATTCATAGGGGCGAAATAATGAAAAACTGGTGGATCGTGTTAAGCGTCAGTTGGATACTCAGTGGTTGCGCAGCAACTCAGATAGCACTAGAACATAAGGAGTTGCGGGTTTCCACAAAAATGTCCTCAACCATTTTTCTGGACTTAGACAGTGATTTTGAAAAAACCATTTATATTGATATTCGCAATACCAGTGACCTTCCCTTGGCGATTACGCCAATGTTAATCTCTCATTTAGTCCAAAGGGGTTATCTGGTCACACAACACCCCAAACAGGCTTATTATATCCTTCAAGCCAATATTCTTCAGGCGGGTAAAACCAGCGTTTCGGCAGCCAAACAATCATTATATTCTGGTTTTGGCGGCACCTTAGTTGGCGCAGCCGTTGGTGGTGTCGCAACCCGCAGCCGCCATGGTGTTGTGGTCGGTGGTTTAGTCGGCACCGCTGCAGAAGTCATTGCCGGTTCGTTAGTCAAAAATGTCACTTACAGTATTGTTGTTGATATCCAGATTTCAGAAAGAAGTGATGTCATCGTCTCTGAGAAGTTAAACAGCCAATTCAAACAAGGCGATTCGACCAAAATCGAACAAACCGCTCGGTCGACCAAAGAGCGGAAAAAATACCAAACACGGGCCGTCACCTTGGCCAATCAAGTTAACTTACGGTTTTTTGAGGCAGAGCCTTATTTAAAACAAAGTTTAGCCCGATCCATCTCAGGCATTTTCTAACTACCCACCCGTGGCCGACATGATCCGAGTCAGCTTTAAAGGTTGCTCGGTAAACTCATGCCGCTCCGGTTTTTTCTCGATGGCCAGCTCTATCGCTGCAATAATGGCCGCATCATCGGCCCCGGAACGGAGCAAGGGCCGCAAAGAAAAATGATGTTCCTGTCCCAAACACGTATACAAGGTGCCATCAACCGATAAACGCACACGATTACAGGTTCCACAAAAATGCTGCGTAATCGGCGTAATAAAGCCTATGTTGGTTTCGCTACCAGCAATTTGAAGGTATCTAGCGGGGCCACCCGCCGACATGGTGGCGGGCAATAAGGTGTATTTTTCAGCCAATTTTTGCTTAATCTCAGTCACACTTAACATGGCCTGCCCATACGCCGCTTGGCCACTGACCCCCAAGGGCATGGTTTCAATCATTCTTAAGGTAAACTGTCGCTCAACACAGTACGACACCATGTCAAAAATATCTTCCAGCGTTGTCTCTGCCAAAATCACCATATTGATTTTAATGGGTGAAAAACCGACGGCTCGGGCTTTCTCCAAACTTGCCGTGACTTTGTGCAATAAACCTTTGGTGATACGCTTAAATTTTTCTGCATTTAAGGTATCTAAACTCACATTCAAACGCGACACACCCGCTACATACAAAGATTCTGCCTGGCTTTTCAAACGAACCGCATTGGTGCTCAGCGATAAATCATCAATCCCCGGCAGTTGCGCAAGCGCTTGAACGAGTGTTGATAAGTTTTTGCGCACCAGGGGTTCCCCGCCGGTGATCCGCACACGATGAGTACCAAGCTGTGCAAACAAACGAATGACTCGCGTGATTTCGTCGAATGTCAGCCAGTCGTCTGGTTCAGAAAAATCCTTGAAGGCTTCCGGCATGCAGTATTGACACCGAAGATCACAACGATCAGTGACAGACACTCTAAGGTATTCAATTTTACGGCCAAAAGAATCAATGAGTGCTGCCATAGTGTTGCCATGATTAGGAGATGGTTTGGTAATAAATATTTTGCGGATGATTGGCCTGAGCAAAAAAGAACCACCGTTCCGCGATTAACCCAATATACTGAATTGCCACCGTGATTAAAAGCTGAGTTTGATTGGGGTGGTAGAACGCAATAGACAACGACAGAATCGGAATAAAAAATACCAAGACTAAAAATACATATTTAACCGACTTTAAGAACGCGGTCGATGCACCATGAAAATATTCCCGCGTATTAAACGACCCCCCCATGCTGCCCTGCGCTTTTTGCTGAATGCCGGAATGCCGCACGCCAATCGCTGTTTGCAACGACGACCTGGCTTTCAGTTGGCTATTCCGAATCAACGAAGACAGGCGTGTGATAAAAGCCAACGACGTTAACACAATGGCCCAACCGGCATAAAAACTGACTAACTGAGGCGAAAACGCCATCGAAAAAGCCGTGGCCAAGGTAAACCCTGAAGCCATCCCCAACAAGACAAAATTAATCACGGTCAACGGTGAGTGCCATTCTTGTAAAAAACGAATACAGGCATAAATCATCCCGGTTGCGACAAACAGTAAAATACCCAATGCCGTTGCAATCAGCCCCAACAACAAAGACACGTGAATCTTCACCACGCCAACGGTCAACAAAACCGCATCCCACGCCATCAAATGAACCAAACCATATAAAAACACAAACAAGATGAAACCCGGCAGAATAATCACTTCCCGTGAAAGCCAGGAGGTTCGCCATTGACTGGCTGAACGCCAAGCGCGCTCAGGGTGCCCTAAATGAAAAAATGACGCAAACAAACCCAAACACAGCAATGCAACCGCAGCTGCACTGCCATAACCGTAAAACTCAATATTATTCGCTCTATCGGGTAAAACTTTAATCACGGCATACACTTGCTCGGTATAAATTGCCAAAAACAAGCCTTGCCCCATGCCAATTAGCGTGGTTAAAAAAATGACTGAAAATGCGGGATGCATGAATAAAAACTCCTTAGGTTACCAGCTAGTGACATCATCAAGAGACGGATCATCGATTGAAGGCTCGGCGTAATGTTCTTTCTTCAGTGGGTTATCCGCACGCAACAATTCATCGTCGTGAATGGTCATACGTGTTTTGCGTCGCGGTAGGTAATGATTCGCAGGATGCGTACCCCATTCCGGCATTAACTGATACCCACCTTGCTCGCGAATCGCCTCCGATACATTAGAACTAGGATCATGAATATCGCCAAAAAGACGCGCACTCGTCGGGCAAGCCATCACACACGCCGGTTTACGCTCAGATTCCGGCAAGGATTCATCATAAATGCGATCCACACATAACGTGCATTTTTTCATGACTTTTTCTTTTTCATCCAGCTCACGTGCACCATAAGGACACGCCCAGGAACAATATTTACACCCGATACACTTATCATAATCGACTAACACGATGCCATCTTCCTCCCGTTTATAACTGGCCCCAGTGGGGCACACGGGAACACACGGCGGATCTTCACAATGCAAACACGATTTTGGGAAATGCACAGTTTCTGTCAGGGGAAAAGTGCCCACCTCAAACGTCTGTACCCGATTGAAAAATGTCCCCGTTGGGTCTTCGTCATACGGGTTTTTATCGGACAAAGAACCTGCACTGCCTGAGGTGTTCCATTCTTTACAACTGGTCACACACGCATGGCAACCCACACAAACATTGAGATCAATGACAAGCGCTAATTGGGTCATTTGTTGTCTCCTTTTCCAGCGAAGAAGGTGAGCCATTTACTTTTCCTCGGGGCAACCCCAGGAATGGCTTGTTGTGGACTTTGAAATTGTGGCCAACTGACCTCTGGCTCGCCTTCCTCAGCTTTGTATATTTTGACTCGGACATCGTACCAACCTGCCTGACCGGTGACTGGATCCGAATTCGATAAATGAGGGTGCTCGCCGTTATCGGGCAGTTCTTCCGAAATCAAATGATTGAGTAAAAAGCCTTTTTGGGATTCGTTGGCTTTCGGGGATAAATTCCACGCGCCTGAGGCTTTGCCAATCGCATTCCAGGTCCAGACGCTACCAGGTTCAACCGCTTCACTGTGCCGACACATGCAACGCACTTTACCGTGCATCGATTCAACCCACATCCAATCGCCATCATCAATGCCATTGGCTTTGGCTGTTTTCGTATTGATATGTAAATAGTTATGGCTGTGAATTTGTCGCAACCACGCATTTTGCGAATCCCAAGAATGGTACATGGCCATGGGTCGCTGCGTCAGTGCATTCAAAGGATACTTCTGCGTATCGGTGGCTTGCGTCTCTAACGGCGCGAAATAAAATGGCAACGGATCAAAATACGTTTCAACCCGTTTTCGCAAAGAATCCGGCGGCTGTTTACCCGGTAGCTTGCCTTGCGCCGCCAAGCGAAATTTTTGCAAAATCTCAGAATAAACATGAATTAAAATCGGTTCCACATACCGCGTCAAACGGTGATGCCTGGCCCACTCCAAATACCCTTGGTTAAAGTTACGCATATATTGATAAGAGCGCGGCAACTTATACTGGTACACACAATTATTTTTTTCGTACATTTCCCATTGCTGAGGATTCGGCTCACCGCGCATGAATTTCTCACCGCCTTTGCCACGCCAACCAGCCAAAAAACCAATCCCAGAACCCGGCTCGGTTTCAAAATTGGTTACAAATTCTGGGTAGTTGCGAAATTTTCGGGTGCCATCTTCTTGCACAAATTTGGGCAGTTTGAGTCGCGCCGCCAGTTCAAGTAACACTTCTTGAAAAGGTTTACATTCCCCTGTCGGCGGTAAAACTGGGATGCGAACAGAATCGACTGGCCCGTCAAATTCTGAAATCGGCCGATCCAGCATCGACATCACATCATGTCGCTCCAGATACGTCGTATCCGGTAACACCAAATCCGCAAACGCCGTCATTTCTGACTGAAAAGCATCACACACCACTAAAAATGGAATTTTGTACTCACCGCTGTCGTCCTTATCGTTCAGCATTTTACGCACTTCATCCGTATTCATAGACGAATTCCAAGCCATATTCGCCATAAAGATCATCATGGTATCGATTTTATACGGGTCACCACGCCAAGCATTGGTAATCGCATTATGCATCATCCCGTGCACCGCCAGCGGGAACTCCCATGAAAAGGCTTTATCTAAACGTACCGGTTGATTATTTTCATCCACAAACAAATCATTGGGCTCAGCCGGCCACCCTAAGGCCATCCCATCAAGTGGGGTATTTGGTTGCACACCTTCCGGCCCTTTCGGCGTTTTCGCACAGGGCGGAATGGGCCTCGGAAAGGGCGCTTTGTGGCGAAAACCACCCGGCCGATCAATCGTACCCAATAAGGTCATTAAAATGGATAAGGCTCGGATGCTATGAAAACCGTTAGAATGCGCCGCAAGCCCCCGCATGGCATGAAAAGCCACGGGGTTCCCAGTGACCGTATCATGCTCTTTACCCCAAACATCCGTCCAAGCAATGGGCAATTCAATTTTTTGATCCCGTGCCGTGACCCCCATTTCATGAGCCAACCGACAAATGGTTTCTTCTGGAATGCCGGTAATTTCAGCCGCCCAACCTGGCGTGTATTGTTTGAGGCGATCAACCAAGAGCTGAAAAGACGGTTTAACCGCTAAACCATCCAGCTGAAAGTCCCCAAACAAGGAGGGATCCGCCGCTTCCGTCATCGAGGGAACGGCTTTATCACTGTGCAAATCCCACCACAATTTATTTTGTGCGTCGTAACATCCCTCTTCACCTTCCCCCACACGCACAAACAAACCATGCTCATCGCTATCACTGTCATCATTGACCAGCTCGGCTGAATTGGTGTATTGCGTCAAAAAATCGCGGTCGTACAAACCCAGCCGAATGATTTGGTTACACAATGCCAGCAGCAAAGCCCCATCCGTTCCTGGCCGAATGGGGATCCATTCATCCGCAATCGCAGAATATCCCGTACGCACGGGATTGACCGAAATAAAACGCCCCCCGGAACGCTTAAATTTAGACAGCTCTATTTTCATCGGGTTAGAGTGATGATCTTCCGCCGTCCCGATCATGATAAACAGCTTCGCGCGCTCAAGGTCCGGCCCACCAAACTCCCAAAAAGACCCGCCGATGGTATAGATCATGCCTGCGGCCATATTCACGGAACAAAATCCACCGTGCGCCGCGTAATTGGGGGTGCCAAATTGTTTTGCGAACAGGCCAGTAAGTGCCTGCATTTGATCTCGGCCAGTAAATAACGCAAACTTTTTGGGGTCTGTCTCACGAATTTTACTTAAACGCTGCTCCAGCATAGAAAACGCTTCTTCCCAAGAAATCGCTTCAAATTCACTATCTCCGCGTTTCGCATGCTTTTTTCGCCGTAACGGTTTGGTTAAACGGGCAGGAGAGTATTGCTTCATAATCCCTGAAGCCCCTTTCGCACAGATCACGCCTTTATTCAATGGGTGATCCGGATTGCCTTGAATATAACGAATCTCACCATTTCTCACCGTCACGCGGATGCCACAACGACAGGCGCACATATAACAAGTCGTGTTTTTGACTTCGATATGCTCTTTGGAGTGTTCAGCTGTGTCTTGCATAGTGCCTGCCTATTGATGCTTGGGTAATGCATTGTTTTCTGCTTTATAATAAGGCAGATACACATAATGCGGATGCATTAAAGTGTAGATCATTCGAGAGATCCGCCACCACATTGTTCATAAAATATATTTATGGCCCATAAAAATTATATTTCTTGCAATCTTTAGGTGAAAGACTATGATCACACTACGCTTATATTCGATGTGTTTTCTTAAAATCAACAACAATGAATGTAATGTGGATCAAATCAACAGTGATACATTTATTAAGTAAAGCTGTATTTCGACGATGATTATGCAACATAACAAAAATAGGAAAACTTCATTTGAAGACTGTTTCAGTAAGCCCTGGCTTTGCGCCTAAGCTTGTGTGCAGCTTCCTAACCTATATTTCCTGAAAACAGGAAAATCAACTGCAGTTTATGCTTTAGGAGAAACTGATGCCTACATTTGTACGTACAGAGAAATGTGACGGTTGTAAAGGGCAAGACAAAACAGCTTGCATGTATATCTGCCCCCATGACTTAATGGCGCTAGACAAAGATGGTTCTGAAACCGGTCATGCAATGAAAGCTTACAACCAAGAGCCTGAGCAATGCTGGGAATGTTACTCTTGTGTTAAAATTTGCCCTCAACAAGCAATCGAAGTACGTCATTATGCCGATGTGGTACCAATGGGTGCCTCCGTTCAACCACTACGAGGCTCTGACTCTATTATCTGGAACATCAAGTTCCGTAACGGTAAGATCAAGCGCTTTAAATTCCCAATCCGAACAACCCCTGAAGGTTCTATCGAACCATATGCCGGAAAACCTGAAGTCGACATGTCTAAAATTGGCGAACCAGGCAGCTTTACCATGGACTCACTTCCTGGCGACCGATCCGAACTGATTCGGCTCTAAACAGAAATTTTCTAGACACATTTTTAATTTAACACTGAAGGTCTTGTAACAATGGCAGAATTTGGAAATCCAGAGATTGTTGAAGAAGAAGTAGACATTCTCTTTATCGGTGGTGGTATGGCATGTTGTGGTGCTGCGTATGAAGCCGTTCGATGGAATGAAGCAAACCTAAAAATTAAATTGGTTGATAAAGCCGCAGTTGATCGCTCTGGTGCGGTTGCGCAGGGTCTTTCTGCCATTAACACCTACTTAGGTGGGCAAGATCCCGCAGATTACGCACGGATGGTTTCTAATGACCTGATGGGCATTACCCGTGACGATTTAGCTTATGACGTTGGTCGCCATGTCGATGACTCTGTGCATTTATTTGAAGAATGGGGCCTGCCAATCTGGAAAACACTGGATGACGGTAGTCGTGTTGACGGTGCAAAATGGGAAGCTCAAGGCGGCAAACTCCTAAAAGATGGTGGCAAACCTGTACGCTCCGGTAAATGGCAAATCATGATCAATGGTGAGTCTTACAAATGGATTGTTGCTGAAGCCGCTAAAAAAGCCTTAGGCAGTGACCGTATTCAAGAACGTATATTCATTGTTAAGTTAGTCAATGATAAAAATGACCCAACACGTATTGCTGGTGCGATTGGCTTTAGTGTTCGTGAGCACAAAATATTTGTCTACAAATTTAAAGCTTGTTTATTAGCGGCAGGCGGTTGCGTTAACTTATTCCGTCCACGTTCTGTTGGTGAAGGCACTGGCCGTGCTTGGTATCCAGTCTGGAATGCGGGTTCAACTTATGCCATGGCTGCTGAAGCCGGTGCTGAATTGACCATGATGGAAAATCGTTTTGTACCTGCACGCTTCAAAGATGGTTACGGCCCAGTTGGCGCATGGTTCCTCTTGTTTAAAGCCAAAGCAACCAATGCTTTTGGTGAAGTTTACATGGAAACCAACAAGGAAATGCTGAACGACTATCCGCCTTACGGTCAAGCGGCTGTTCCCGCTTCTTGCTTGCGTAACCACCTGATGATGAAAGAAATGCGTGAAGGTCGTGGTCCAATTTACATGGACACACCAACGGCATTGGGTAAATTAGCGGAAACCTTAACCCCCAAAGAAATCAAGCATCTTGAAGCAGAAGCTTGGGAAGATTTCTTGGATATGTGTATTGGTCAAGCGGGCGTTTGGGCCGGTGAAAATATCGAGCCTGAAATTACTGCCTCTGAATTAATGCCGACTGAACCCTACTTATTGGGCTCACACTCAGGCTGTTGTGGTATTTGGGTTTCTGGCCCAGAAGATGTTGGTGCACCCGATGATTGGAACTGGGGCTACCGCAGCATGTCAACCATCAAAGGTTTATTCACCGCCGGTGATGGTGTTGGCGCATCTGGCCACAAATTTTCTTCCGGCTCTCACGCTGAAGGACGTATTGCAGCACGTGCAATGATCAAATATTGCATGGATAATCCAGACCTGAAACCTGAGTTAGATACCTCAGTTGACGATTTGGTTGCTGAAATTTATAAGCCTGTTCGAACCTTCCTTGAGCATAAAGATTACTCAACTGCTATTGATGTTAACCCCAACTACATCACTCCCCGTATGCTGCAATTCCGTTTGCAGAAAATCATGGATGAGTATGTTGCCGGTGTTGCCACCATGTACCAAACCAACGCAAAAATGTTGGAAGTGGCTGAGCATAAGCTCAATATGCTGAAAGAAGATGCGGTAAAAATGCGTGCAAAAGATCTGCATGAATTACTGCGTGCTTGGGAAAACTATCACCGGATTTTAACCGCTGAAGCACACATGAAGCACATCCAATTCCGGGAAGAATCTCGTTACCCAGGATTCTACTACAGAATGGATTTCAATATTGTTGATGAAGAAAACTGGAAATGTTTTGTCAACTCAACTTATGATAAGAAATCTCAAACCTGGACATGCTTTAAACGTGAGCACGTTGATATCGTTGATAAGTCTAAGCTCTTCAAATAATCGATTCATCGGTTAGAAAAGCCTAGAGGGCCGGGTACGGATTGATCGTACCCGGCCTTTTTTTGTTTCCTCATGTCGCCGACACATTCAGCCAATCAACATCTCAACCTTCCTGACAAGATTCAACGGCCCTTCACAAGATCGGTGAAATCAGACCATTGTTCGATACGGAAAGCACGAATATCACGTACGGACTTAGGGAACCATGATTGCTCACGCAATGACTGTATTGCCTTAAACAGGATCGCCATATCCTCATTTTCAGAGGTATACAAGCTACCTTGTACACGTTTGAATCCATGTTTTCCCCAAGATAACGTTTATTTCGACGTAAGCTTGAGAGACGCCCTTCGGATGATGTCTCTCCGTATCTGCAACGACAAGATCAAAGGCAATTGCATACATCAAGATGCCTCTGGGTCAGCATTAACTTGAGTCAGTCGATATTCAGCTGTTTCACCACTTTCGATTAAGATCACCTCAATCATCCAATCACCATCATCTAACTGGCGGAGTGGCTTGCCAACTTCATATTTGGGGCCAAAAGCGCCGAAGCTTTTAATTTTTCCAGTTGGAATGTCTAGATGGGGGGTTATGATCGCAGTTTGCATGGCACTCTCCTTATCGAGACCCATAAAAATTGTATGCAACCGAGTATACAACTTCAAGCACTGTTTTTGGAAATGACGGCGGTAAGCTTTGGTGTGACGATAGACTGGGGACAGAACATTGATTTGAATTAACGCCCACATTGAACGTTTTGTTCAAATATGA
>Ga0256847_1000190_pt1 | contig 43489 bp, 30 predicted proteins | sample TeddybearmetaG_FD_189099 | JGI IMG/M metagenome (GOLD analysis project Ga0256847, IMG submission 189099) | Hydrothermal vent microbial communities from East Pacific Rise, Pacific Ocean - Teddybear | ecosystem: Environmental > Aquatic > Marine > Hydrothermal vents | place: Pacific Ocean: East...
CAATATGAGTTATTGTCAAATCTGGTGTTTAGCCACATGAATCAAGCGGCGACCTGATCGTCTGATTTCACTTCAGCACCGTCTTTAAATTGAACCCCTTCAATCACTTTGCCAAGATAATCAAAGCCTCTTAATTTTCGCCATTTCTTTTGCGCACATTGACCCAGTTTAAACATCATGTGCAACATGCCATCACGCGACAGGCACCCCTTCGCACGTTTAGTTCTATGTCGTATGGTGGCAAAGGTGGATTCTATTGGATTGCTGGTGCGTATGCTCTGCCAATGTTGGGCAGGATAGTCATAGAAAACCAGCAATTCTGCTCGATCTTTTTGCAAACATAATGTGGATTTGGGATATTTGGCTTCATAGGTCTGGATAAACAGATCAAAAGATTTCTCAGCATCTTGTTTAGTCTCTGCCTGCCAGATATTGTGTAAAGCTCGCTTGACTTTGGGCTGTAAAGACTTTGGCAGTTTATTTAATATATTGGCGGTCTTGTGCACCCAGCAGCGTTGATGGCGAGTATCACAATAAATTTCATCCAGCGCAGTCCAAAAGCCCAGCGCACCATCACCAATGGCTAACTGCGGTGTCTTCATACCACGCGCTTTAAGACTGAGTAAAACCTCTCGCCAGCTCTGGATAGATTCACGGATGCCATCCTCAATCGCCAGAAAATGCTTCTGGCCTTGCTGATTCACACCAATCACCACCAGCGCACAAAGCTTAGTGTCTTCTGATCTTAATCCTGAATAGATACCATCAGCCCAGATATAAACCCAGTGATCTTTATCCAGTGGCTTATGTTGCCATTGCTGATATTCCTGACCCCATTCCTGCTTCAGGCGGGAGACGGTGCTGGCCGATAAACCGGCCGCATCATTTCCCACCAGCACTTTTAACGCTTCGCCCATCTCACCGGTAGAAACTCCCTTGAGATACAACCAGGGCAAACTGGCCTCCAGTGATCTGGCTTTTCTAACATAAGGCGGCACCAGGGCTGAATGAAAGGTCACCGGCTTGCCATCTCTGGCGCGCACTTTGGGGATCTTGACGGGCACGGTACCGATGCCGGTCAGGATGCCGCGCTCGGGTTGATAACCATTACGTACAACAGCAGCTTTTCCGCTATCCAGTAAACGGCCACGATGCTGATCTAGAAAGTCGGCTAGTTCGACCTGTACTGCTTGATGAATTAATTGTTGTGCGCCAGTTTTTAACATCTCGGTCAATGCGTCTGAAATTGTGTCTCGATCTTTGAATTCAAAAATATTATGCTTGCTCATGGTGGCGTATCCTCATGTGGTTTGTTTAATGCTTGGTAACATCAAACTAACCAGATACGCCGATTTTTTTCAATGCCTTAAACACCAGATTCAGTTATAACTCGTCTGGAACCGCTCAAAGCGCCACAGCGAAACGTTTTGATGGAAATCATGGATGACAGGCATGGCAGTTCTTCAACCATCATTATCAGCCAGCTACCGACGGATAAATGGTATCAATCGATTGGTGATAACACGCTCGCCGATGCTATCCTGGATCGACTCATGCGCAACGCCCATCGAATCAAATTAAAAGGAGAATCCATGCGAAAAGTACAATCAATTATTGACTGATCGTGAACACTTGAGGTAAAAAGGCAACTAACCCAATGCGGGGAAAACAGGTGTTCACGTTCACCAGAATATGCAATCAGTACTTGTGAAATAGCTAAGGCTTTTAGCCCTCCCATGGTTGAATATGTTATTCAATAATTTGAATTTAGATCAAACGGAATTTATCTAAAAATATATAACAGGTTTTCACTTACATTAGAATAAACAAGTGTTGTCGGTGATCGCAATTTGAAATCAATATTCATTGTAAAATCAGATGAAATAGCTGAAAAATTTTTCAGCAAATCTACATATTACAAATAGTATTTCAAGGCTAGGGAAGTGAAAGTAATAATATATAGTATCAGGTTAGGCTGATTCTTAATTTTCACCAATGAGATAAGAGATAGTATCCTCTTGATGTTTTTGTTTGGTATTTAAATCAAGAGATCTACCACATCTGATATAGCCTCTTTTACTTAGTTTTATAGATTCTCTTTTTAAATGAAAATCAACACCATCAATACTGACATGAGTCCCATTTACGCTGTGATCTTCAAGAAATATAGCTTTATTTTTGAGAATAAATGATGCGTGAAATCTTGAAATATGCTCGCTATCGATAGGAATGTCTGATTGGTCAGAGCGGCCAATTGTTATTTTCTCGTGATCTGCCATATTGAGAGATGCCGATTTCTCGTTATATCGAATACTAATAGTAAGACTACTATTTTTTATTCTTGTAGCATCAGCATCAATCAAAGCTATTGATGTATAGTCCTTGTTCTGTTGACCTTCACTAAACACTGCATCCGCATGAATCGTTGAAAGATATTCAATGCTTTCAGATTGTATTTTATCAACAAGAACCTCATCATCCCGGGAAAGATATGAGAGTTTCGTAGCAAGGTTGATTGCGTTTCCATAAATTTGATCTTTGGATAGAAAATATTCACCCTGACATACCCCTGATCTTATGGATAGTTTTTGGTTTCCTGTAGATGCATGATTTAATGTGATGCGAAGAAAAATGATTATAAAGGTAATGGAATCTTCAATAGTATCAAAAACAAAAATAAACTCATCTATCATGTTCAAGATGTGTCGGGGTGGCACATCAATGGCAAGTAAGGATTCCCTAAGTATGGTTTCGGGTGTTGGTGAATAGGTCAGTGTATTTGGCTCAAATAAAATTGTTCCAACAATCCCATTGAGTTTTTTTATTTTCATAATAAATGTGCTATTACGAATACCACTATATAATGTGGTAGAAAAATTTTATTTTAATCATCATTCTACTTTCTCTATTTTACTCAAAGATGTCTGTATAGGATTAGTAAGCAATTGTGGAATAATTGAAAAACCACCAGTTATCTCACTTATAGTGTTACTGTAGGCTTTTTTAATAAAAAGCGAAGTGGAGTGGTTCATTTTGTTGCCACGATATGCTTCAAAGTTTTTCTGTAGTTTAATAATCTGCATTTTATCCCCTGTTAGCAGCTTCCAGTTAGGATCAGAAATCCTGTGATTTTCAGCATAGGTGTTAAGTATCTCTGGAGTATCTGTATTTGGGTCAATGCTTATCATTGCAATTTGAGTGTTGGGAGGAAGGCTATCTTTTATACTATGAATGCTTAGTGTAATTGTTTCACAAATACTGATGCATTGCGTAAAGAAAAAAGCAAAAACTATGTTTTTTTCGTGACCGAACATTTGACTAAGCTCAACAGGTTGATAGTACTGATCCACTAATTTAATGTCTGGGAAGTTGAAGGTGAAATTATTTGAGATTTTTGGTACTGCTGATAATTCATCTTCGAATTTGTTGTTTTTTGCCGTTTCAAACCCGAATGCATTTAGGTTGATCAATAAAAGTGTGGTTAATATGAATAGTTTGATCATTTTCTTACTCCGATACCATCATAATATATGATAAAAATAGTAGTTGGTGCCAAACTTTTCAGATTCACTCATATATAAAGTTTAAGCACGAAATCATTATTTACTCAAGTGATGATACCAGTCAAAACCTAATAAAACATTGATTCAAATCTCGAATTACATGAGTTTTACTTAGTAATTTTCTACCTATAAATACTAAAAATTCTACCTAAAACTTCGATTAATAGCTCAGTAGTATACGGAGTAGATTCTAGCTGTTTTCATCTATCTGAGTATGTTTTGATTTTCAATCTCCCTTTAATATTGATGCCATGAAACGTGGGCATTGCTGAGTTCAATTCATAAACCAGCTGATGGACTTGAAAAACTGAAATTGAGGAAAACACTATGATAAAGAAATCAATTACGCAAAAAAGGATTTTCAAATCCCTTGCGTTATCGGCTCTGATGGCGGGGGGAGTATTTAGTCAGCTCGCTTCAGCGGCAGATATAACTATCTCAGTCGAAGATCAGACTACAGCTGCTGTATCTGGATTTCGGTATCTAGTAGAAGAAGATACAACATTTAAACCAGTTGTCGGTGTGGAGGACGTAACTAGAACAGGGTTATCTTTTGAGTTCCATAAAAGTCATAACCCTGTAGCTGTGGCGGATCAAGGATTGAATAAGGGAGAAGGGATATCAGGCTCTACTACTGCTTCCATGGTGTCGATAACAGTTCCCGACAACAAGAATTATTTTGTATCTGTTGTACCTTTTAATGGTCATGCGTTAAGCGGTGTTGCGGTTGAGGTTGGTATCGATGATGTGGCCAAGACAGTTCGCGTAAATACATTTCCGCTTCCAACAGCGCAAATAAGTGTTCGAGTTTTCGAAGATTCAAATCCGATCAATGGAGCTATTGACCGTGATGAGCGCGGCTTGTCCTTTTCAACGGTTAGTGGGCAGAAAGTTTATTTCGGAGTAAAACTATTTGACGCAGCTGGCCAATATGGTGCTGCAGGTGGTGAAGTAACTCAGGATGCTTACGGTAATCCACTGGGTACTAAATATAATGCCGCTGGCACTATCATTTCAACACCGGCTGATACCAATGGCTTCATATTAACGCCAGATGCTGATGGTTATCTTGTTATAAAAAATCTACCACCTGCAAAATATGGTATCCAGGTTGTACCTCCAGCAGGAGCTGATTGGGTTCAAACATCAACCATCGAGGGCACGAAAACGATTGATGCCTGGGTGAAGGCTAACGAGCCAGAGACATTTGTTGAATTTGGTCCTCCAGGTCCTCATGTTTTTGTAGGTTTCGTGCATAATTTTGACTGTATGAATGGTGATGAAGGCTTCGAAGGAAATGCCTGTACAGGTTATACCCAGTCTGGCGCTGGTACGACTATTCATGGCCAGGTAGTGAATAACCATATGTCTCGTTCGCCAAGTTTTCAGTTTGCCAACGGCACGCCATTTGAGGGTTGTCGCGTTGGCGTCAATCTGGGCATAGCGGGTAAGACTATTTATTCACAACCTTGTGGTGATGAAGCTTTTTTTAGTATCCCAAATCTGCCAGCTGGTTCATATAGTTTATCCATTTGGGATGATGGTCTGGATATAGTAATTGCCAACCACCCCTTTAATGTGACTGGTAGTTCGGGTAATTTTTTATTAGAGCAGCCACTGGCTATTAACGGAAGTGGCCCTGGCTCTACTCCCTGTGACGGCACAACGGGTTGTGATTTGGGTGAAATACCCGTTTTCAATTGGAATCATCAGTTAGACACTGTGGTTTACTTCGATAAAAACAAGAACGGTATTCGTGATGGCGTAGACGAGGTCACATTACATGCAGATTCGTCGGCGACCAACATTCGCTTTAGAGATGGACGCATCTACAAGAGTGTACCCATTGACGTAGAAGGTGCAGCGCCCCATGAAGAAGTTTTCCCTTTCTTTCACTGGTTAGTCGCCGAAGTTGATTTTGCCAACTTTAAAGCTACAGGTGCGACCATGATAACCGATGCTGGTGGTGATGGTGCCGATCTTCAAGATGATGGCTATGTGGCACAATTTCAGAATATCCCCAGTTGTGCCAGTGACCCCATTGCAGAAGGTGGCTGTAGTTATGATGGTGGTGATTCAAGGACTGAAAGTGGCACTATCCTAACGCAAGCGTTCCAGGGTTTTCTTGGACAGAAAAATACCATTGAATTCGGTAAAACCAATTATGGCCCAGGCGAAAATGGTGGCATCTCAGGTGTCGCTGTTTATGCAATAACTCGTGCAGAAGATGACCCTCGTTATGCGGCTGCTGAAGAATGGGAGCCAGGAATACCACGGGTACAGTTGGCATTATATGAAGATTTTGATAATGACAAGAAACCAGGTTCTGCAGCCACTTTTCAGGCACCAGATGTTGATAATTATCCTCTGGGATGGGCTGATGGCGGCACAAGAGGTGATGAAGATGTTGACCACAACGACAATGGCACATTTGATCAGGGCGATGCGATTGAAGTGACCTGGACTGATAGCTGGGATGATAGTTTACCGACAGGTTGTCAGGGCGCAAATGACCTGACAGGTCTGGCCGATGATAAGTGTTTTGATGGTTTACGTAACTGGAATCAAATCCGCCCAGGTGTGTTTGATGGTGGTTATGCATTCTCAGAAGACCTGCCTGAAGGTAATTACATTGTTCAGTCTTTCACACCTCCAGGTTATACCCTGTTGAAAGAGGAAGACAAAAATGTTGATTTTGGTGATGAGTATGCTGTTCCGCAGTTGCTGCCACCGATTTGTGTCGGTGGTGATCACCCAGTACCTCTATTATTAAGTCACGTGACTGATGACGGAGGTATCAACCAGATAGTCAATGGTGATCCTGCTGATTTCGCAGCCCCTTATGCTGGCGAATTGCGCAAGCTGTGTGACATGAAACATATCCGTGTCGCGGATGGCAAAAATGCAGCGGCTGATTTTCATTATTTCACCGAAGTGCCGAAAGCCGCTCATGTAGTCGGTGGCGTGATTAATGATCTGGCCAATGAGTTCAATCCAAATTCACCGACATTTGGTGAAAAGTTCGCCCCACCATGGGTACCAGTAGCCTTTTATGACTTCAATGGTTATGAAATTACTCGGGTTTATTCTGATCAGTTCGGTAAATACAACGCCATGTTGCCGTCGACTAACACGGTAAATATTGGTAGTCCTTCTGGTGTAGCTCCGAACATGATTACCGCATGTATGAACGATGCGGGGTTAGTCGACAACCCGAACTATACAACGGGTTCTGGCTTGCCACAGAAGATTATCGATCCGAATTATAATCCTCAGTACAGTCAGTTCTGCTATACCTTCCAGTATATGCCTGGCGCGACAACATACCTGGATACGCCCGTGCTTCAAACTGCGGCATTCGCAGGCTCTGGTTTACAGCTGGATTGTGAGGCGGCTGATAAAACACCTATGATCAGCTCGGTGACTGGAAGTGGGTATGTAGGTCCCTATATTGCAAATTCAGAAGCTAATAATGCGGTCGATCGCATGTTGACAATTAGTTCAACAGGAGCTCGTGATGTGCTTAATCCGTCGTCGGATGAACTAACCGACAAGTTTGTGAGCCGTGATTATGGTTTCGGTACTACTACAGGTGTCGTTACCTTGATTGACAAAGAAGGCACTGCTTACGATCTGGATATTGTCTCATGGGGAGATCTGCTGATTGAAGCAGCAACTCCTGGTTTAGATGATGGGCAATACCAATTAATTGTGACCACAAATCAAGGTGTTGAATCCCCAATGGCTGTTACAGTAACTGTTGGTGAAGTCCAAGGTATCGTCAGTGAAGTTTTGCCAAGCAACGCAGCAGGTGCAACACCTATTCAGGATGCTTTAGATGCATCGGGTAAAGGTGATCTGATCCTGGTTGCAGAGGGTGTCTATAATGAGTTGCCAGTCATGTATCTACCTGTTGCATTACAGGGTGCTGGAGCCTATTCAACGATAATCAATGCTCGTAGCTTACCGGCAGAGAAAATCGAAGACTGGCGCACCAAAGTTCTAGATCTGCTGTTGCCTGTAACCGGGAATACGGGTCAGAATTTTGATCTTATACCAGGGCAGGGTACCGATGAGCTTTTCGTAACCGAAGAAGGTGCTGGCTTAATGGTAGTCGCTAAAAGAACTGGCAGTAAGCGTTTCAAGAGTAAATTCAAGCCAGGAATTGATGGTTTCACTGTTACGGGTGCATCTACAGGAGGTGGTATCTTCTTGAGTGCTTTTATCGATTCATTCACGATCAGCAATAACCTTGTAACCGGTAACAATGGTACTTATGGTGGTGGTATTCGGTTGGGTCACAGTACTATCAAGGAAGAATTCCTGGCCGGAGGCGAAGATGAACTTCGTATACCAGATACCTTGAATCGTAATGTCAAGATTCGCTATAACATGATTACCAAGAACGGTACGTTCAATGGTGCAGGTGGTGGAATATCGCTATACACCGGTTCCAAAAACTACCGTGTAACTGATAACCTGATTTGTGGCAATTTTGCTTCAACAGATGGAGCTGGTATTGGCCATCTTGGTAAAAGTAATGGTGGTAAGATTTTCGATAATACCATTATCTTTAATCAGTCTTTCCGTCAAACACCTGGCTTTGAAACTGATGGTGGTGGAATTCTGATTGCCGGAGCAGACTCTCCAGATGGTAACCTGCTCAGCGATGGTTCAGGTAACGTGACCATTGAGAGGAACCTTATACAAGGTAACCAGGCAGGTGCCGGTGATGGTGGTGGAATAGCGCTACGTCGTGTTAATGGTAAAGATATTGAAGATGCTGACGAAGAGCCAGAAGAATGGTGGCGAGTTAGGGTTTTCAATAACACCATTGTCAATAATATGGCTGGTTATGCTGGCGGTGGTATCTCTCTCTTAGATGCTGCTCGTGTAAGTATTAAAGGCAATACCATTGTCAATAATGAAAGCACAGCGACAGCAGGTGCGGCATTTAACGCTAATAGTCCTGGACAATCATCGCCTCAGGTGGCAGGTATTGTTTCTAGAAAACACGTGACTATCTTGAACGAGATAAATTATGGAGAGGTGAATTTTCCATTCACCAAGGAGTATTCTAATCCAGTCATTAGAGACAACATTATCTTTCATAACACTTCAAATCATTATGTATTGACAAGTAATTCACTGATTGATGATGGTTATCTTGATCTCGGAGTAGTGCCGCCATCTTTAGGGTTGTTGAATCCTCGCCGCAACTTTCTGACTGATGAGACTGGGTACCACGGGTCTAATCATGATGAACTGAATAATGGAGATTCATTCTTTGTAAGAGAATATGACAATGGCAATCCATTCCTGAATCCTTCACCAACGGAGTTCCAGACGGTTCAGGTTGCTCCAGCACTGGATGAAGGTGGTAACTGGATTGATGTTCGTTATGCGCCACTGTCTATCAATGATGTCGATTTAATGATGAATGGAGATCAGCCTTCTAATTATCATCTGGATCCAACTTCCGGGAATTACAATAGAGTACATAATCGGAATCCGGGCTCTCGGGCAGGACAGGGATTTGATATTGATGGCGAACCTCAGGTTGGTAGTTTAGATATTGGCTCAGATGAGGACCAATAAGATGAATATAAAATCAATCAATACTTGCAACCTTGAAAAATATATTTCTCAAATGAGGGACAGAAAAATGAAGAAACTAGTAACTTTTGGAAGCTGCGCATCGTTGCTAACGATGTTCATGTTCACCTTTAACTCGGCGCAGGCAACAGTATTTGTCCAATGCCCCGGTGATACGGATGGTGATGCTATTATTGATTCGCCAGATCCAGCTCATCCAAATGCCAAGTGCTTACACATTAGTGGTAGTGATGGGTTCGTAAATATGGGTGATGGCTATTTACAGTATATGTTCGGGTTTGGGAAACTCAACGGAATACTGCCAGATGACGTCGGAGATGAAGGTATTTTTAATGCAGAGTTTTCTGCACCGACTATAGTTTTGGATCAGGGCGATGAGTTTTATCTATCCCTGACCAATACAGGTATGACTGCCAGACCTGATCTGTTCGATCCACATACGGTGCATTTTCATGGATTTCCTAACGCATCCAGTGTGTTTGATGGATTACCTGATGCATCTATATCAGTAAATATGGGTGCTACCCTGACCTATTATTACAATGTCAAGGAACCTGGCACCTATCTCTATCATTGTCACGTAGAGGCGGCGGAACATATGCAGATGGGCATGATGGGTAATCTGTATGTTCGCCCTGGTCAGAATGGAACTTCTATTGAATTCCCGGCAGCTAGTGGTCGCTTTTACACCAAGTTTGTCTATAACGACGTTGACGGTTCAACTGGTTATGATGTTGAGATGCCATTACAGATTACCGGTTTCGATCCGGTATTTCATGATGCCTCGATGAACACGCAGCCTCTGCCTTTTGCCGATATGTTAGATACTTATCACATGTTTAACGGACGTGGCTATCCAGTAACTGTTGAAGCAGATAACTACTATGACGTAAACCCCGGACTGGCTCAGGCGGAAAATGGCGGTAAAAATAGCCAGCCAATTTCGTCAAAAATAACAGTAACTCAAGGGCAGAAGCTGTTGCTGAGGATCACTAACCTCAGCATCACTCAATTTCATACGGTAACTGTTATGGGACTTCCGATGAGGGTGGTTGGACAGGGAGCCAAAGAATTGACGGATAAGTATGACACTTCTTCGGTGAATCTCGGCGGTGGAGAATCTTATGATGTCATCATCGATACCGCTGGTGTCTCAACAGGTACTTACTTTGCTTACATAACCGAGTTGAATCAACTTAGTAATAATCAACAAAGTTTCGGTGGCCCGATGACTGAAATTGTGGTCAATTAATTTTTGGAGAAAATGATGAATAATATGAAATTTAATTTAACCAGGGGTCGAGTGCTCGCTGCTGCAACGATGCTGGCCATGTCATTTGGCCTCCATGCAGAGATTCAGGGTACACCAGGCTCGGCCTTCGACTTGTATGCTAAACAGGCGCAAATCTCTACACCTGATGGCGACAGCATCGAAATCTGGGGGTTTTCTGAAGATACCAATAGCGTTGCCCAGTATCCCGGACCAACATTAATTGTTGATGAAGGCGATACAGTAGTAATTACGGTACATAATAGTGATGTACCAGACGATGTATCCTTACTATTTCCAGGTCAGGATCAGGTTAGCAAAACTTGTAGTTTCGCTAGTCCTGGAACTTTGGCTAATGGATGTAATGTATCAGGTATCGATGTAGTGGCATCGGGTTCTGACACAATCGAGTACACGTTTGTAGCGAGTAAACCCGGAACCTATCTATATCAGAGCGGTGTCAGTCCGCAGGTTCAGACTGATATGGGACTAGTTGGAACATTAATTGTGCGCCCAACAGCTACTGCGGTTCCAGGTAATGCTGTTGGCTTGGCTTACAATAATACTGAGACAGCCTATGATCGAGAATACCTGTTTTTCTTGAGTGAAATGGATCCCAAACTTCATTATCTCGCTCAGAGTGGAGGGCTTAATCAATGGGATAATGCGGACTATCGTTCGGTTCTTTTCTTTATGAATGGCAGGAATGCGCCCGATACACTAGCAGATGATTTTATTCCGCAAATGCCTCATCAGCCATATGGCAACCTGGTTAAAATGTATCCTGGCGAACGTATCCTGCTAAGGGTTGTAAATGTAGGTCGTAACCAACATCCATTACATTTACATGGTAATCACTACAAGCAAGTAGCTCGTGATGGTAATTTGATAGTAACCACTGGAGGCGCTCTGTCACCACTTGGAGACTATACGTTGAATGCAGTTCCAGGATCTACGGCCGATCTAATCTATGAATGGACAGGTAAAGATATGGGTTGGGATATCTATAATGCAGCTACAGTTCATACTTGCAGTGATTTAGTAGACAACAGAACCGGTCTGGCTCCCGCTGATGGTTTTGATGATTCCAGTTGGGAGTGGTGTGATGATCATGGTAAATCATTACCTGTTGTTATTCCCGAAAATCAAGATCTTGCTTTTGGCGGCTTTTACGGCGGCAGTCCATTTCTGGGTGATTTTGGTACCTTGCCGATCGGCGAAGGCGGCCTGAATCCCAGTGGTGGAATGGTTTTTATGTGGCACTCTCATTCAGAGAGAGAGCTGACCAACAATGACATCTTTCCGGGTGGCATGTTAACAATGATGATCGTTGAAAAACGACCACCATTAGCACCGTAAGATTAGGAGAAATTAAATGAAACGTTCAATAATATCAGCTGCAATCCTCGGTGCATTAGGGTTGGGTTCTAGTTTTACGACTCTGGCGACAAATCATCACGTAGTAGATTTGTGTGTGGGTCAATTTACAAAAACACTGTTGGGTAACCCTACGCCTGTGCCTATGTGGGGCTATGCTTTGGGAGGTGCGACTGGGAATGTGTGTGACGGTGTTTTAAGTTTGAGTTCACCTGGCCCACAAATTATCATCCCTGATGGTTCTTCCGGTCTGACAATTAATCTGGTTAACACCCTTCCCCGGGCGACCTCGTTGGTCATTCCGGGTACAGTGAAAGGCATGGCACCAGTATTTTTTACTGATTCCAATGGGCTAGATCGGGTTAAGTCGTTTGACGCTGAGGCACCGACAGGTGGAGTGACAGCAGCAACCTATACCTGGGATAATTTGCAGCCGGGCAGTTATATGTATCACAGTGGCACGCATCCACAGGTACAGGTACAAATGGGTCTGTTTGGTGCGGTCACCAATGACTTTTCTGCTGCTGGAAAAGAAGCCTATGATGGTGTGCCTTACACTGATGAACTCATCCTGTTTTACAGCGAAATAGATGAGACTATTCATCATGGGGTTGATGCGGGTGGTTACGATGAATTCGATATGAAGAGTACAATAGATTACGACCCAAAATATTTCTTCATCGATGCTTTTTCTTCTAACGGGACTGTTCCTACTGATACTAATGGTTTGCCTATTGTCACCGTATCAAAAAGTGCTCTGACGCTAGTACGCTTTTATAATGCTGGATTGCAGACACATATTCCGACAGTATTCGAGGCCGGATTTGATATTGTTGCCGAGGATGCCAAGAAATATCCAGCTAGCAGAAAGCAATATTCTATGTTATTGCCGGCTCTAAAAACTAGAGATGCATACCTGAATGTTACCGGTGCAACAGGTGGACAGTTCCAGTTATCCGACAGCGCCATGGCATTGAGTAATCCAGCCACAATTGATGCGGCAGCACGATCTCTGGCGGTGGGTGATGCAATCTCCAATGGTGACGGCAACGGCATGGTTGTAAATATTGCGATTAAATCGGATCCAAATCAAGTTGTAAATGTGCCAGATGGTGATGAACCAGTTGCCAGGAGTGATAGAATGGCCGTGCTGGAAGGTGATTCATTGTCCAGTATTATGGTGTCTGCATTGTCAAATGACATCAATGCAAAAGGTGCTAAAGTAACGATCCTGTCATACCCCAAACAAGGGCAATTAGTCAGTGATGGCAGCGGTGATTTCACCTATCAACACGACGGTGGTGAAGAAAGTAAGGACTCTATGGTTTATTCACTAACAAATGAGTCTGGTGAAAGCTCGACCACAGGGGTCAATTTTGATATTGCACCAGTCAATGACGCGCCCGAAGCTAATGATGATACTGTACAAGTTACAGTTGGTCAGACGGTAGAAATACGGGCATTAGCCAATGATGAAGATGTTGACTCACCGACAATCTCGATTACCGGTGTAGGTGAATCTGCATTGGGTGTTTTGACAGCCCTGGAACAGGTTATCGTTTTTGAGCCTACCTCAGTAGGCTCAGAAGATATTGTTTACACTATTGCGGATACATCTGGAGATGATGCATTTGCTGTACTACATTTAAATGTAATTGCTGGCACCAATAGTGGTCAATATAGTGACGGTTCATCAGGTAGTGGCTCGGGTTCAACAACTGATGCTTCATCGGCTAGCTTCAAACCAACGGCAATCAATGATAGCTATTCTGTAAAATTAGGGACAGCTCTTGATATTACTGGTAATGCTATTCTGGGCGTACTGGCAAATGATAGTAACGCTGACGCAGTAAATACTCAATTGGTTGTTTATCCGACGCATGGTGCGATTCAAATGTTTTCCGATGGTACTTTTGTTTACACCCATGATGGATCTGAATCGGATAGTGATCAATTTACTTATGAGATCTATAATGATTATGGTTTAGCAGAGGCTAAAGTGAGTATTGCTATTCAGCCTGATCAGGAACTGGTTCAGAGAATTGTTCGTGGTTCAAACATGAGTCCTCCAATTGTTAATAATGACCAGGCAAGTACTGACAAGGGCGAGTTTGTCCTGATTGATTTGCTAGAGAATGATGTTGACGTAGATAGTGTGTTAGATGCCAGTAACATTATTATTACCGAGCAGCCAAAGCATGGTAGTTTGGAAGTTATTTCAAAAGGTATCGCAAGATACAGACCAGATACCTTCTATACTGGAAACGACTTTTTCAGCTATCGCTTGAAGGATTCAGTTACGGGTGAACTTTCTGAGCAAACAGCAATTGTGGATATAGCAGTGAAGTAATTAACCTTCTTACTTGAGTCTTATGGCAAGGATGCCAATGATAAATTAAAACCAGTATTGGTATTTACCATTACTGGTTTTTTTGTGGGCTAGGCTTATTTAATTTTTATGACATTGATCAGCCATTTTGTGTTGATTATTGTTAATATGTGATAAAAATAGGTTGAAAGTTTTACGATATGACTGAGAGTGCTGGAAATTATTTATTTGCAGAGAATGAAGATGAATTTTTAGATTCACTGCTGAACAAATCGATACTCGAAAAAAGTCAAATTAAGAAGATAAAGTTGATTCTCAAGTCCGGTGAAACGGAGCTGACAGTAATGCAGTTGATCTTGAATTTGGGCATGGTGTCAGAATCAGATTTGCTAAAGCACCTTGCAGAAAGAAAGGGTTTACGTATTTTGGAAAAAAAGGAATATCCAAAAAAACGGTATGCTGAACAAAATTTCAATAATCAATTTTTAAGAGAAAGAAATGTCGTCGTCATTTCTGAAGTTGATGACTTGATAGAGTTATGTATCAATGATCCATATGGAAAAGGGCTGGATAATGCTGTTTCATTTGCCCTGGCGCAAAAATATTTAAAGGTACGTTTAGGATATAAAAAAGATATTTTAGATGCTTTGGAAGTCATCCTTAAAAATAGTGAGGAAAAGTCTCTTTCAGATAAATTTGATCTCGGTAGCAATGAGATTTTACTTGAAAAAGATATTCAACAACTGAAAGAACTTGCAAGTGAAGCGCCTGTCATCAAGGTAGTCAATGCCATGATCGAAGAGGCAATTCAACAAGGTGCATCAGATATACATATTGAATCTCAAAGTAATCAGCTCAAAGTAAGAAATCGATTGGACGGCGTTCTAAGTACGGTCCGCGAAATTGATGCTAATCAGTCAGCTGCTGTCGTATCACGAATTAAAATACTTTCATCACTAGATATCGCGCAGCGAAGAGTTCCTCAGGATGGAAGGTTTGATATTGAGGCAGATGGTAGAAAAGTCGATATCAGAGTATCAATTCTTCCAACAATTTATGGTGAAAGTATTGTAATGCGCCTGCTTTACAAGAAGTCATTAAACTTGAACTTGGACACATTAGGATACTCTGAAGCAAACAAAAAAAGTATTATACAAATGTTAAGCAAACCGCATGGTTTGATACTGGTTACAGGTCCCACCGGCAGTGGAAAATCGACAACACTGTATGCAATGCTGCAGCAAATTAATAATTCGGAAAAGAAAATTGTTTCCGTTGAAGACCCTGTTGAATATAAGATAGACAACATTAATCAAATTCAGGTCAACGCCGATATAGGTGTTAGTTTTTCAAATGCATTAAGAGCCATATTAAGGCATGATCCAGAAGTAATTATGGTCGGTGAAATGCGCGATTCTGAAACAGCGCAGATAGCAGTAAGAGCTTCGATGACTGGTCATTTGATCATGACAACATTACACACGAATAGTGCTGTGGCGAGTATTGAACGCTTAACGGATTTGGGCGTAGATAAATCACTTATCATCTCCTCGCTTGTGGGTGTAGTAGCTCAAAGATTGGTGAGGAGATTATGCGACCACTGCAAACAGCCAGTATCTTCATCGACAATTTCCTTAAAAGATTTGAATGGAGATATAGATATGGGTTCCGATATGAATTGTTATGAATCTGTTGGTTGCGAGCACTGCAGTCAGACTGGATATAATGGTCGGTTGGCGATCTGTGAAGTCATGCTGGTTAATGATGAATTTCGTTCGGCAATAATGTCTGGAAATGTCACCAATCTTGAACAGATGGCTAACCAACATGGGATGCTACCAATGATTGCTGACGGGCTTGAAAAAGTTACTTCAGGTGAAACCTCTATCGATGAAATATTTCGTGTTGTTTTGGGATAAGAATGTTTAAATATAAAGCATTAAACAAAGAGGGGGACTATGTTGAAGGAGAGATAAATCTACCATCAGAAGCACATGTCAAATCAGAGTTGCTAAAACTACAATTTGTTCCAATCAAAATTGTTGCACTCAATGACTCACCGAGCAAAAAGAAGTTTTTACCAGTTAGGCGTAAAAAGTTTGATCAGCAACAGTTTTTTGAGAATCTATTTGATTATCTTGATTCTGGTTTATCAATCGACAAAGCATTGGAACTTGAAGCGCATGGTTATCAAAAAGCAGATGGAGATGAGTTTTTAATTGATCTGGTTGACCAGGTCAGACAGGGTGTACCGCTTTCCGAAGTAATGCAGATTTACCCGGAGAAATTCAGTTCGCTTTATATTGGTGTTGTTCACGTGGGTGAGGAAACTGATTCACTTACCGATTCTTTCAAACTTCTTTCGAGTCTCACACATGATATTCAAGAGTTTAAGCAGAAAATAAAATCCGCTTTAATTTACCCAATAATTCTTTCTACAGTAATGCTGATATCTATCCTTGTATTATTCGGTCTTGTTATTCCTCGCTTCAAATCCCTCTTTGTCGGAATGGGTATAGAAATGAATGGTCTCACTGGTGCTGTTGTCGCTATCTCCGATGTTCTGACAAATTATTATCAGGTTATGTTAGCCATTGTTTTACTATTAATATTCACATTTAAGCTATTGAAAAAAAGCGCTTTTTCCAGTTCAAAATGGGAACGGAATTTACTCAAATTTCCATTGCTTGGAGTGATGATTCAACAATATAATTTGTACATTATCGCAAAGATAATGCATATCCTGATTAAGAAAAAGATTACAGTTGATAAATCTTTAAGGCATCTTAGAGATGCATTAGACAATATTGTATATAAAAACGAAATTGAAGCGATGATAACTAAAATCAGCAGAGGAGAATCTATTCAGAGTGCACTGAATAGCGTATTGTTTACCCAGCATTTCATATACATCATTGGCGTAGGCGAGGAAACCGGTCGCTTGTCAGATTCTTTTTCCAAATTGGCCAGTTATTATTACAAACAGCTTGATGTGCGGATAAAGACACTGATGACCTATGCTGAACCCGCTATTATTATGTTACTTGGTTTGGTTGTTGGCCTCATCGTAGTTTCTATGCTCCAGGCTATTTTGAGTATAAATGAATTAGCGGCTTGATAGCATTTATGGAGCTTCTTCAGATAGTTTTTAATATTGAAAATGTGGTATTTTGATGAATCGCATGAAAAGTAACATGAATGGTTTTACGCTGGTAGAGCTGCTAGTAGTACTCATAATATTAGGTCTTGTTGCTAGCATCGCAGGCCCCAATGTAATGAAATATTTAGGTAGCTCAAAATCTAAAACTGCAAAGCTACAAATAAAAGAAATTGAATCTTCGCTGGAACTATTTTTTCTTGATACTGGTCGCTTTCCAACAACTGAACAGGGGTTGAATATTTTAGTCAAGAATGATACTTCATCAGTGGGATGGAATGGCCCGTACTTTAAAAGAGCCCTACTACCGGAAGATCCATGGGGATACCCCTTCATTTATTTGTCGCCTGGCGAACATGGGGCCTTTGATTTGCTCAGTCAGGGGGCGGATAACCAGCCAGGTGGCGAGGGTGATGATAAAGATATTACAAACTGGCAAAAATAAGCACTCGCAGATTCATGGCTTTAGTCTTTTAGAGCTTCTTGTAGTTCTCACCATTATGTCAGTATTGGCAAGTTCCATTACTCTAGTAATGTTAAATAAAAATGAGAGTTTGCAAACTTTTTCGCGAAAAATTGTTAGAAATATGCAGCTTGTTCAACAACGGGCTATCCGTGAAGATCAACCAGTTCAGATTGAAATAAATTTTTCTCAAAACTCATTTAAATTTATAGAAGAAGTGATAACTCTTCCTGAAGATGTATCAATCACGGTGAGAACAGCGGAGAACCAGTTGATTGAGGATGATTTGGTTGGTCTGACCTTTTACCCGGATTTTAGCGCTACAGGAGGCGTTATCTTAATTGAATCTGAAAAAGAAAGTTATGAAATTATTATAAATTGGATATCAGGAAAAATTACCAGCAAGCACCATGTTTCACCAATTTAGGCATCTGTAAAAAGTGAAAATCTTGTGAGTAAAGTCAATAGTAACCGAATAGAAGATAAACTTCGTGTCAGAGAAAAAGGGGTTACTTTACTCGAAGTTTTAGTTGGATTTGTTATTTTCACATCGTCAATTGTGGCAGTGTTAGATTATGTATCCCAGCAGATATATCTTAATAACTTATCTGCATTAACTCTGCATAAAGCACAACTCGTTTATGATCTGTCAGTTTTGTCAGATTTGGGAGTAGAACAGCAAGTTCAAATCATCAAAATACCAGAAATCAATGAGTTAAACTGGACAGTGACATCGTCTCCGATGGGTTCTATCCAGCAAAGAGGCGGAGTTCTCGAGTTAAACCGATACGAATATTCAGTTATCGATACCAATAATGGATTCGAATGGACTGTTATCAAACTTGCAAATAAAGCTCAATCTGTACATGACTAAGCTAAGTATTAAAGGATTTTGCATCTCAACTGATACGAAGCCGGTTATGGATCGTCAAATAGGATTTACACTTGTTGAAATGCTAGTGTCTATTGTATTAAGCAGCATAATATTTGTGAGTGCCTACCAGGTAATCAGCAACTTAGTGCAGTATCAGGTGCGTTCTAGAGCGCATCAGGAGGCACAGATTGATCAATTATTACTTAGAAATATATTAAGCAATATTATTGAGGAAAGTATTTATGAGAATGAACTATTCTCTGGTGGGCAAAATGATCCTCTATTTCTGGGAGAACCCAATTCCCTTCGATTAGTATCGCGCGCCTATAGCAAGCACTACGATAAGCCCGGGCATCGAGTTTATCAAATTTACCAACGTGAAGATCAAATCTATCTCTCTTATAGACGATATGATAGAGATTACGATTCAAATCATAAATTCGAAATGTCAACGGGATTAAAAATTAAAGATATCGAGTTTGAATATTTTGATGATAAAGATTGGAGCGATGACTGGACAAATGAAGACAGCATTCCTCGTTATATTCGAGTTAAACTGGAACTACCTGGTTCAGAAGTTATTCAATGGGTTCGAGCGACCAGTCAAAGATGATAGATGATAGATCATCCAACAGGCCTTTTGCAGAAGGCGCTATCCTAATTTATGTTCTATGGATTCTTGTAGTTATATCGGTATTAGCATTTCAATTAACTTCAGCTTCAAGAGTTATTACCCTCAATCGTTCGGCTGTTGTAAATCAGCTCAAAATTCGAATGCAGTTAGATTCTGCAATTCAGTTCGCAATTTTCCAAATACAGTCAAACAAGTGGGAAAATAAAGGTTTTGAGCTTAATTTGAATGACCAAGTCATATTAATAAACATATTTAATGAATCTGGCTTTATTTCGATCTATAAAATGAGTAGCAAGTCACTAAAGAAAATATTAGATATAACTAGTATAGACAAGGCAACAATTGAAGATATGCAAGTCGAAATTTTTAAAAATGATTTAAGATTTAATAGTTTTGCCGAATTGAGGCAGTTTTCGGATGTTAACCGTCAAATTATAGAGCAATTAATACCTTTGATCAGTATATTTCATGAAGGCGCTGTAAATCCTAGATACTCCCCAGAAGATGTGTTGATGCTACTTCCAGGTATAGATCAGTACCGCGTTCAGAAATTGCGCGAAACTAGAGATGAAGCTGACCGGAACCTGATAAAGGGTGAAATAGTTGAGTTGCTCACGGGTCAGGGGTTTGATACTTCAGAAGGCCTCAACGCCTATTTTAGAGTGCATGTTTCTCTCGGTAATCGGTTATATCGGGTGTTTTTGAAGTACATTTTTAAACAGAAAAAATATCAAACTGTACTTGTGGTTCGCCAGAATAGTGAAAACAGTGACTTTTTAGATCGATGAGGATTATGAGATGGTTCAGATTCAATACTTTAAATTAATGAGGCAGGTAATACTACTGCTTGTTATATCAGGGCTGAATTTTACAATAAATGCTGCTGAGCTAAAAACGATCGATATGGCATCTGACTGGGGCATAAAACCAGTACACCTCAGGGTGACCGCCGATGGTTATATGGTCGAATTTCGATATAAGATTCTAGATACTGAAAAAGCACTGATACTGTCTGATCGTAAGGATTTCCCTTATTTAAAGTCAATGAAAAGTAGAGCAAGACTCACGGTTCCATTTTTTCCCACCACGGGGTTTCAAAAATCTAGTCGTCGTTTTGTAAAAAAAGGTAAAAATTATACCGCTATGTTTTCTAATGAAAATAAACATATGCTGCCCGGAGATAAGGCCAGAATAGAGATAAAAAATCAGGCTTCTCAGATCTTGACGTTGCAATGATGGCAAATCGTACTTTTTTTATTTTACTACTAATCCTGGCGCAACCTGTTGTTGCTCAGGTTGTGTTAAAGCAAACAGCAGAAATTTCGGGGCATTATTTGGTTACTTTTGAATCAAATGCTAACAAGAAAAACCTTGGTGAACGACTTCGAAAAGAAAAGAGTCTGGCATTTAGAGCATTACAGCAAAATCAAAAAAATAATATTGAACGTCTTAAATCTGATTTGAATAGTACAGACCTGGTCATTAAAAGGGATCTCTGGCTTACTCAAACCGTAGCTATTTCTATCTCAAGCCAGCATATATCAAATCTAAAATCACTTTCTTATGTGACTTCTGTTCGGTCAGATAAACAATATAAAGTAGAATTACTAGGGGCAATTAATTTACCTCTATCCGGTGAACTAGTTCAGGATAACCTGGAACATATTGGGATAGATGCGCTCTGGAATGCTGGATATAGAGGGCAGGGAGTGGTTGTGGCCATTCTGGACTCAGGCGTAGATTATTTGCATGTTGAATTGGCAGATCGCTGGAGAGGCGGTGTTAACAGCTGGTTTGACCCATTTGGTCAAATGGATGTTCCAGATGATTTGTCCGGTCATGGAACTTCTGTTAGTAGCATTGTACTGGCAGGAAATGATAGAGGAAGCACGGCATCTTATCTCGGGGTTGCGCCTAATGCTCAATGGATAGCAGCTAGAGTGTTTGATAATGATGATAACTCATCTGAAAGCGCCATTCGAGAGGCATTACAATGGGTAGTTAACCCTGACGGTGATGTTTTAACTGATGACTATCCTGATATCGTGCAGAATTCATGGGGCCTGGCCGCAACAGAGGGGGGATGCACCCCTGAATTCAGAGATGAACTGGAAGCTATAAATTCATTAGGTATAGATATTGTGTTCGCAGCCGGAAATTCAGGGTTTGCCGGGCCATCTTCCTATTTAACGCCAGCATGGAATGAGCATGTAATTTCTGTTGGTGCAATAAATCATGTTGATGAAATATTTCTAAGTGACAGTAGCCGAGGCCCGGATCTCTGCGGCAGTTCCATTATCCCTTCTCTGGTAGCTCCAGGTGAAAATATTTTAACAGCAACATCGACTTTTGGAGGCTTCTCACCTACAAATACATTTGGTGGCAATGATGGGACATCCTTTTCAGCACCTCACGTAAGTGGGGCTCTGGCTTTATTACGAAGTTTTTTTAAGTCTCAGAACAATATTGATTATAGAGATGCAATTTTCAATTCTGCATCAGACCTCGGCACACAGGGAGATGATGATTTTTATGGTCGAGGAAAGCTACAGGTCAATGAGGCATTGATTTTGTTACAGGATGATGCTACGCCGTTGAGGGAAAATGAAATTCAATTTTCAAACGCAGTTTATGAATTCTCTGAAAGCGTAACGAAGAATGCTTCAGCCGTACCCTCAACAGGAGTATTGCCTGCAAGGATATCAATTTTACGCACAGGTGATCTTTCTGTAGCTGCAAGTGTCACTCTGACATCTGTGGATAGTTCGGCAAATAATGGCAGCGATTATCAGGTTATAAATGAGGTTGTAGATTTTGCTTCAGGCGATGCAATAAAACTTATCGTGATTCAGCTGATTAATGACAACGAAATTGAAAGCGATGAATTCTTTAATCTACAATTATCGGAACCAACGAATGTTACTCTGGGAGCAAAATCAGAATTGAAGATTACCATCAAGGATGAAGATAAAAAACAATCTGATGAGGACGCCTCTGGCGGTGGTTCAGGTGGTATCTTGCTGTTGTTGATTTTGAGTTTGATCTGGGTTGGCAAACAGGAATTTGCATGAAGTGGCTGGTTCTACTGGTGAATCTGTTTTATTTTGCTTTTTCACAGGCCGCCGTCGAAGGTCAGCGCATCTACATAAGTGGACTGGATGGTGACGGTAAATTAATAAAATCATTTATGAACGATCTGGAAGCGAGATCACCATTACCCTGTGTAAATTGCCATAGAGAATCAGGCTTGGGTACTTCTGAATCTGGTAACACAATACCACCGATTGCCTGGTCTATTTTAGGCAGTGTTCAAAACGAAAAAAAAGAATCACGTTTTTCCAATTTAAAAAAAGAACGCAAAGCATACACAAAAAAACTCCTTCACCGAGTATTAACAACCGGAGTAAACTCAGAAGGCAATCCAGTCAGCAATCTGATGCCGCGCTATATTATTTCAGAAGAGCAAACAGAATACCTGATTGAATATTTAGAAACACTTTACGTTAAGCAAGATGACGGAGTAGAGGATGAGATACTAAAAATTGCTACTTTCGTTGATCCAGCTATGGATCGAATAAAGAGGCAGCAACACCTGAAGTTCATGCAGGGGTTGTTTTCTATGAAAAATGCTAATACACGTGGGGAAACAAAAAGAAAGAAGTTTGCACCTATTCAAAAGGCCCCTCAATATGAAGCTTATCGAAAATGGAAATTGGTACAATGGAATTTACCTAATAATCCTGATTTGTGGCCAGAGGCGTTAAGCCAGAATTATCTAAATGAGCCGGTTTTTGCGGTTTTGTCCCCTTTGATTGGACAAAATCAACAAGCGGTAAACTCTTTTTGCCAAGAGTTCAAAGTGCCTTGCTTATTTGCTCATGGAAAAGCCAATTTTAAAGGAAGTTATTATAGTTTTATTTATCGTGACTCAGACAAGCAGGAAAAAAAGTACTTAAACCAGAAAGCTCACGAAAGCGGTGGTGATACCTTATATGTTACTTCCCAATTAAAAATTAAAACACTTTCCACGACAACAGACAAGCTTCCTTCAATGTCTTCCTTTGAGGTTGGAAATATCCAAGTGGAGTTTAATAAATACTGCAATGATGATTACACCTTATTAATTAAAGGTGGTGTTGAATTAGCAAAACAGATAGAAAGCTTTAACTGCCCAGGTAAACAAAAAATAAAAGTGATGATATTGAGCGACAATGAAACTGGATATCAGGAAATTTCTAATTTTATTAAAAATAATTCGCCAAGCTCTCTGTGCTGGGTCAGCAATTATGATCGTGTATTAAAAAGAAATATGCGCAAAATTCGCGTTGATTTGTTAACTAGAAAATTTGGAATGGAAAATAAGGAAAGTGAAGGTTTAGCTTTAGATCTATACTCATTTGGTCTGTTGACAGATGCAATGCACAAACTGGCCGGGTATTTTTCCAAGTCTTACTTAATTGAAACAATAGAGCATATGTTAAATAGCTATCCCAATTTTACTTATTTCAGTTCGGTTAGCGGCGCGCCATATCAAAGGGAAATAGTTGGACCCTTAAAAGAGTACTGCCCCATCCTGGGTTAAGATAATGCAGCGTATAAAAGTTAACATTAATCATTATTATAATTGGTGGACAACTACATTATTGTCCTGTCTACCATATGCTGTTGAATCCTACCTGAAAGGCAAAAATAAGGATGTTGATTTAATTATTGCTCACTACGGAGAAAATATTGTTGTTCAAAACAATAAGGGAAAATTAATCGATTCAATATCTATTAATGCTGATAACCAAGACAGTGTAATTACTCTTGGAACCGGCAAAGCGGTATTGATTGAAGATTCGTCGATCAATTTTGAAGAGAATCTAATTGGAGCTCCTAACGATGATTCTGATGATGAATTAGAGTTTATTTTGGATCCAGAAAGCATCAGATCGGATAATTATAATGATATTACTCTGGCTCAAATTGAAGATCAGGTAACCAACTGGGCTACAAGTAGTAGCGACGCTGTTGAAGATGACGACACAATTATTATTTTAGGCGACCAGGGGAAGAGTTTACAAATAAATTCAGACGATTCTGATGACACTGAAGCAGAAGACAGGACAGTTATCTTTCAAAATGATAAGGGCAAGATTAGATCTGTCGATTCTCAGAAGATTAGATCTGTCGATTCACAGAGCAATAGTCTAAGTGAAAAACATACTCCAGAATTTGTACTTGATAATGAGCAGGTGGAAATAGACCGATCTGAAGATAATTTCCACGATTATCAAATCGTGTCTTATTTACTCGAAAAATACCAGTATAAAAAGAAATGCATCTATCTTCTTCCCTATGGGAGAGTGTTTTCTAAGAGATTAAGTTATCCTTTAGAAGCGATACAGAATATTGAAAGTGTATTACGATATGATCTTGAAAAACATATTCCGTTAAGCTTTAAAGATGTACGCTATTTTTATGTTCTAAATGTAGATCATGTCAATAACAAGGTTGATGTTGAGGTGGCAGTCATAAAATCAATGGAGCTTGAAGTAATGTCAAATATCCTTGAGACTCATATAAAACAAGGATTGCTATGTACCACTAAACGGTTCTATCAAAAATACGGACGTAAGGTTAATTTTGCAGAGTTGACTACTACTTTTTGGCAGAAAGTATTTAACCGAAAGAGTACTTTTATGATGTTAAATGCATCTCTACTTCTGCTGTTATTCATAACTCCTTATTTTTTATATAATCAATATAACAATTCTCTTGAAATTGACTCGACCACTGATATGTCGCGAGTCCAGAATATTATATCTACTGTAAATACTATCAATGACGAAGCTAATTATGCTTCAAAGCTTTCGAGAACGACAAAAAACACGCCAAAACTTATCGAAATATTAGCTTTATTAAGTGCAGAAATTCAAAAAAACGCCTGGATAACTAAATTTAGTTATAAAAATAATGAAATTCGGTTAAAAGTTGAGGCTGTCTCTGCTACTTCTGTATTGGATCGTTTAAATAAAGTTGAGATATTTGAAAGCGTTAAATTTGTTTCTTCCATAGTAAAAGACCAGAGGAATCAAAAGGAAAACTTTGATTTATTGTTGAGAGTTAAATCTGGTGTCTAACTTTTCTCCTATTAAAGTGATTGAAAAATCGGTAGCGTTATTGATTCTATTCGCGCTATTATTTTTAACTTTTCTGCTTTTCAATAATGTCTATCTTGAAGGGCTAATGTCGATAGATAAAGAAATAGACCTTAAGCTAAAAAAGCGGGATAAAATAGAGTCAATTCTTGTTAAAGAGAAAAGCTTGAAAGAAGAGATCAATAACTATAAAAAACAAATACAAAAGAATAAAATATTCCTTTCAAATAACAAAGCGTCGACGGCCTCTTCAGAGCTTCAAAATAAGTTGAAGCGTTTAATTAGTAATCAATCTAAAGCAAAAATATTAACAATAAAACCTTATCCAGTAATTAATCATGAGGGCTATTCGGAATCATCAATAGAATTAAGGATGAAAGGGCTTGGGCACGTTGAAGTGCAGAATATCTTATATTCGATAGAAAGTGGGAAACCAATGCTAAAAATAAAGGAACTTGATATTAAGCGCAAAAGGTCAAGATACAAAGCTTTAATTAATTCAAAAAGGAATGATAAAGAACTGGAAGTAACATTGGTTGTTAGTGGTTACTATAGATCTAAAAGTCAATAAGATAGATTTTTTTAGCAGTTGTGGCGGCGTGCTTAAAAATTAAAGCTTATTGAATAATTGAAATAATTTTCCACTATGATCCCATATTATTTTGGCTGTTTTTTTATAACCTGATTTAAGCGCTATTTGATAGGCATTAAGATCGTCTTGATTTCGGGTTTGAATATCAGCCCCTAATTCGATCAGTTTTTTAACAGTATTATTTTGCCCAGTTGAAGCGGCAAGCATCAGTGCAGTATCCCCAGCTTTATTTTTCATATTCAGTTCAGTTTTACTTTTAAGAACGAGTTGAATAACCTCGCTTTGTTGGGACAATATTGCCAACATGAGTATTGTGTTGCGCTCATTAGTTAAGCTGGTTAAGCTGGCTCCATTAGTGATTAATAGACTAGAAATTTTCACTGCCCCATTGTTGACGGCTTGCGCTAACGCCGAATAACCTTTTTTATCTACTTGATTGATGTCCACTTTTTTTTCTGCTAAAAGAATTTTAGTTGTTTCTATCAGCCCCAAGTCTGCGCTATACCATAACGCGGTTCTTTTTTTAGTATCGGTAGAGGCTATTAATTCATCTTGTTTTACTAATCTAATACTTAATTTTTCCATTTTGTTTTTTATAGACAGTAACATTGCTTGATGCTGTGAAACGTTGTCTAATTTTCCTTCTGCAAGGCTGAGTGCGGATATTGGATGTAGGCTGGAGATGGCTATGGACAGGGCACTGGTATTATTTTTTGCAATAATCGATGTATCTGCTCCTTCTTTAAGTAAATACCGTACAATTTTTAATCGGCCAGACTTGGCCGCTGCATACAATGGAGTTTCTTTTCTGTGATTTTGTGCATCGACTTTGCTGTTATTAGAAAGCAACAATTTTACAATTTTGAATTGCCCTTTGCTTGCAGCCAAATGTAACGCGCTGTTTCCCGATGGATCCTTGGCCTGAATATCACTACCTTGCTTCAGTAATTGAGCGACAATTTTTTCCTCGCCTAATAAACTGGCAATATTTATTAATGGCCAGCCCTTATAAAGTGAGCTGGACTTTTGAATGTTCGCCTGAAATGATTCTACGTCTACTTTTGCATAGTCATTTTTATAGTCGGGAAGGTTAATACCATAATTTGAAAATACTTTCGCTGCTTTCTTTAGGTTCAGTGATTGAACAATTTGCAGTGCGGACTGGCCTTTTTTATTTTTGATGGTGTAGTCAGCATTGTTGTCTAGCAGAATCTCCAACATCTCTTTATCATCATGACGAGTAGCTATAATAATTGCGGTATTACCAAAATTATCTGTTGCATTGATATCTACTTTCTTTTCGATAAGCCCGCGAACTATATCTGAAAAGCTATTGCTGGTAGCGATATGTATTGGGCGTTCATTGTTACTATCTGGAGTATCGGGATGATCTGAATTTTTTAGCAATAATTTAGACATTTCCTGATGTTTTGCAATTAACGAAACCATCAGAGGCGATCGTTTTCTGTCATCACTAATTTCGAGATTAACACCAAGCTCTAGGAGGGATCTGATCTGGTCAAGATCGTTGAATCGAATTGCGCTGAAAATTTTCTCCTGGCTTGTATTTCGTGATTTATTTTTATTGATGTTTTTATCTAAAGAGGCCAGTTTAATTTTTGCTCTACGGTGTCCCTGATTTGCAGCTGCCTGAAACCATTTACGAATTTCTGAAATTTTTTGTTTCGTGGAGCCTTGTTTTTGTAATAATGAAGCTAGTGAATACTGCGCCTTTGCGTGCCCATTTTTAGCTGCTTTTTCATATTCCATCTGAGCTCTGAGCATATCTTTCTTTACTCCTTTTCCTGAGCGATATAGCTCTGCCATTCGGAATTGGGCTGCAGCAACATTTTGCTTTAACAGCGGTTGCAATAAATCAACGGCACTACTGTATTCACGTAACCGAATACTTCTATCAATAGCCCTTAAAGAGGATTCAGTATCAGCTGAAATTGATGCGGGTAGAGTAAAGCAGAAAATAATTAACAGAGATGTAATTAATACGAAATTTTTAGACTTCATCACGCTGTTCCAAACTTAGTATCGACCATAATACCTATGTTTTTTAGAAAACCGGTGGGCAGGATGCCACCAGCATTTATAATAACAGCATCATTATTCAGGGTTATATCTTCATCATTGTAGCTAAGGGTCAGTTCGGTTTCTTTTATGTGAGTCAGGTTTGAAGGGAGATAAAGTTTGATCTTTCCTTCAGTACTATATCGTTCAATTTGATCACGATTTTTTGCTTTAGCTCGCGAAAAGCTGTCGCTACGGTATGATAGCGACACTTCACTGCCACTTTCATCTGCAATAGCAATCGCTGCTTCCAGCGCACTATCACCACCGCCAACAATCATAACTTTCTTATTTCTATACTGTTCTGGATCTATCAGTCGATAAACCACTTTGGATAATTCCTCACCCTGGATCCCCAGTTTTCTTGGGCTTCCTCTTCTGCCTATAGACAGTAAAACCTTGTCTGTTGCATAGTTTCCACGGTTGGTTTTTACAATAAACCCATGTTCAACGATTTCTATACCCGCAACCATTTCTTGATAATTCACTTTGATTCCAGTCTCTTTTACAATTTTTTCCCAGAACTTAAGAAGTTTCTCCTTACTAGTTTCAATAAACTGCATTTTGCCTGCCAAAGGCAAGTCTACTGGCTGAGTCATCACTATTTTACCGCGTGGATATTGGAATACAGTTCCGCCTAATGAGTCCTGATCAATAGTTAAATATCTTAAACCAAGCAGTTTACTAGACAGTGTCGCTGCAATACCTGCAGGACCGGCTCCAACGATGACAATTTGATATGAATTTTTACTTTTTTTCTGGAGTGTTTTGGAGAGTGCTTTAACTGCGCTTTTCCCCTGTTCTATCGCGTTACGAATCAATCCCATACCGCCAAGTTCTCCTGCTATATAAATACCCTTGATGTTGGTTTCAAAGTTGTCATCCAGCAGTGGAATATCAACGCCTCTTTTTTCTGTCCCAAATACCAGGGTAATTGCATTTTCAGGGCAGGACTTTTTACAAGCACCGTGACCTATGCAATTAGCAGGTTCCAGCAATTCAGCTTTGCCATGAAAAATGCCGAGAACATTATGACCTAATTGCTGTGGACAAGCATACACACAGGATTTACATCCAATGCATTTATTGCGGTCGATAATCGGATGTAAAGAAGAGGGTTCAGCTAATCCGAACTTTAGTGCATTTTCTCGGGTTAACTCGTTAAATTTATGCCGACGGTGGTATAGATAAAAATATACCAGCAGGATCATAAAAATAGGTGTGAAATATATATAGTTGTCCATTATTTTTGCAATAAATTCTTTGTTGAATCAATAGTGTAAATATTTAATTTTCTTGAATTATGGTAAAAAATTCCCAAATAAACTAGTATAATATGATATATTGCCTAACTGGCTTTTTAAATCAACCCCAAAGTATAGTTCATGATCCTAAGATTCGCACTAAACACTCTAACTGTCATTTGGTATGGGAGCGTTGTTGCGATTATTTATCTTGGTTGGATGATACGTGATCAGCGTTATTTAATCGCAGATTCAGGTATTGGATATTGGCTAGGCATCATGGGAGGATCAATGATGATACTCCTGCTGATCTATCCAGCACGCAAAAGAAAGCCTCGATGGCGTTTTATGGGCTCTATCAAGTTCTGGTTCAGATTTCATATGTTTTTAGGCATAGCTGGTCCTGTATTGATCATCCTACATTCCGGTTATCAGCTGGGCTCGCTAAATGGAAGTGTAGCTTTTTTTAGCATGCTGATTGTAGCCAGCAGCGGTCTTGTTGGTCGTTATTTATATCGACGTATACATCATGGTCTTTATGGCGAGAAAATACGATTTGAAGAACTCTTCCATAACGATGAAGACTGGGAAAAGCAGCTCAATAATTTAGAAGAAAGTCAGACGAAAACAGTCAATGAACTACAAAATATAGAACTAAAACTGACTAATCGACACACAGGTATGAATAGATCATTGAGCTACTTTGTCTCTTTACGGCGGAGTTTAAAGGGATTGAGAAAGAAGGTTAAAAAAACTTTCAAAGCTTCAGATGAAGGTAAAAAACTAATTGGCAGAATAATAATTCTACGCTCTATCTGTAAACTTGGAATCAATGAAATCCTTTTTTCCTACTGGCATATTCTTCATCTTCCATTGTTTATAATTCTGGTAATTTCTGGAATCACGCATGTCGTAGTCGTTCATTTCTACTAATGAAATTTGTTCCCTTCTTTATCTATCTATTGTGCTCCATCCTAAGTGAAACAGCATATGCATTTGAAGTTGAAAAATTATTTATGCCTGGTGAAGTGATTACCGGACATAAAAAACTTGAGTCAGATTGCAAACAATGCCATGTGAGGGGACGAACAACTACACAAAGAAAGCTCTGTCTGGATTGCCATGAAAAAGTTGAGCTAGATGTACTTAAGAAGAGAGGCTTTCATGGCAAGAATCGAAAAGCTGGCACCGCAGATTGCCGGGTTTGCCATTCAGAACATAAAGGTAGAAACGCAAATATTATCTGGCTGGACAAAGATAGATTTGACCATGATGAGACAGATTATAAGCTGTTAGGTAAGCATCAGCAGACCGAATGTTCAGGCTGTCACAAACAGGGTAAAAAATTTCGAGAAGCTCCAACTGTCTGCATAAACTGTCACAAACAAGATGACGTTCATGACAACAAGCTAGGCAATGAATGCACCAACTGCCATAACCCTGCCGCCTGGACCAGCGAACAGTTTGATCATGACAAAACCAGGTTTAAATTAAGACGCTCTCATAAAAAAGTAGCCTGTGATTTATGTCATGTTGAAAATAGCTATAAAGATCTTCCCAAAAAATGTGTTTCCTGCCATCTGATAAAAGATGTACACAAGAATCGATTTGGCAATAAATGTCAGGACTGCCACCAGGAAAACAAATGGAACAAAAACACTTTCGATCACGATAAGGACACCAAATACAAATTAAAAGGAATACATCTGTCGGTGACCTGTCATTCCTGTCATACCCGGACTCAAAAAAAACAAACGATCAATAAAACCACCAGAAATTGTTACAGCTGTCATCGGCTTGATGATGCTCACAAGGGTCAAAATGGTAAAAAATGCCAGGATTGTCATAATGAAAAGAACTGGCTTGAGTCTAGTTTCGATCATGACACTAAAACTAATTTTACATTAAGAGGCGCTCACAAGAAGGCCAGTTGTCAGTCTTGTCACCAGACGGATACAATCGGAGAGAAGACGGATACCGCATGCTATAGCTGTCATAAACATCAAGATGTGCACAAAACCCAGCAAGGTAAAAACTGTGACAATTGCCACAACGATTCCTCCTGGTGGTTAGAAGATGTTCGCTTTGATCATGAATTGAGCAATTTTCCCTTGGTAGGCCAGCATGCAGTGACTGGATGTGAGTCATGTCACCTCTCATCTGCCTTTAAGGATGCAAAATCAAATTGCAACGATTGTCATAAGGGTGATGACATTCATGAGCAGATGTTTGGCACCGATTGTCAGCAATGTCACAACTCGAATGATTGGCTAATTTGGATTTTCGATCATGATGAAACAGAATTTAAAATTGAAGATGCGCATAGAGAAGTACATTGCAACAGCTGCCATTTAAAACCCTTTCAGGAAAACATTCAACAATACAACGAGTGTATAGATTGCCATAAGCGTGATGATATCCATGATGGAAATTTCGGTCTAGATTGTGATAAGTGTCATTCGCAGGATGATTTCAAGTCAATAGATATTCGTTCAATGAGAAACATTGAACAATGAGTAGATAACAGGAGCATGAAAATGAATTCAAATAATGCAGGATCACAATTTAAAAATAGTCAAAAGTTACTGATAAGTGCTATCTTTTTTACTATATTTTTAGTAATGAATTCGGGGCTTGTTACTATTCAGGCTGCCAGTGACAGTCAGGTATTCAATCACGATGACACCAGTTTTCCACTGGATTTTTCTCATGCCCAAGCCAGTTGTGATTCCTGTCATCTGAAGGGTATTTTTAAGGGCACTCCTACTCAATGTCATACCTGTCATTCAAATTCAGGGCCTATTAAAGCAAGCTCAGCATCACCTTCACATATCCGTACTACCAATGACTGTGAATTTTGCCATCAGTCGAACACCTGGGACACAGTAACCAGAGTTGATCATTTTGCTGTTTCAGGAAGCTGCCAGAGTTGCCACAATGGTGTCATTGCTTCTGGCAAAGACCCTCGCCATATTCAGAGTAGCGAAAATTGTGATGATTGCCATAGAACCATTTCCTGGCAAAACGCCGTATTTGACCATAGCAATGCTGTCGGAAGTTGTAATACTTGTCATAACGGTATTATTGCGGATGGCAAGAATTCATCTCATATTTTATCCACAAATACATGCGACGATTGCCACCGAACTGCTAGCTGGGAACCCGTAACTAGAATTGACCACGATGCAGTAATCGGTAGTTGCAATTCCTGTCATAACGGAGTTATAGCTGAGGGTAAAGACCCGCAACATATTCCATCTGGCAATCAATGCGATGATTGCCACACAACTATAAGTTGGTCTTCTGCATCTTTTGATCATGACTCCGTAACAGGTTCTTGCTCAAGCTGCCACAATGGTGTTGTTGCTGAGGGTAAACAATCGCAACATCTGCAAACCAATAGTGAATGTGATGTTTGCCATAACACTATTAACTGGTCATCTGCTACATTTAATCACGATGATGTCACTGGCTCCTGTTTTACCTGCCACAATGGCGTTCAGGAAGAAGGTAAACATGCGCAACATATATCGAGTGATAATGATTGTGAATTATGCCATGGGACTTTTGGCTGGTCACCAGTTACTGAAGTAGAGCACGATGCGGTCAATGGGACTTGTATAAGTTGCCATAATGGCATCATAGCCCAGGGTAAAGATCCTCAACATATCTCCACTGGCAATGAGTGCGAATTGTGCCACTCAACACAAAGCTGGTTACCCGCCAATTTTGATCATGCTAATGTGACGGGAAGTTGTTCTAGTTGTCACGATGGCAATACTGCTACTGGTAAACCATCAGGTCACTTTATATCAAGTCAAGACTGCGACTTCTGCCACAATAATGTTAATTGGACTAGCCTGATTTTTACCCATACCTCTATGGGCTTCCCGGGAGAACATAGACGAAATATAGAATGTGTCGTATGTCATAGTAGCAATAGTGAAATCGTTAGCTGGACAGATAACCCCGCCTTTCAACCAGATTGTGCAGCCTGTCATGCCAATGATTTTAAGGGTGACCATAAAAAACACGAAAATCCAGACGTTAACTACAACGTGGCCGAACTCAAGGACTGTAGTGGTTCCTGTCACGTCTACAGTGACAGCAGTCTGACTACTATTATCAAAATGAAAAGTAGCGAGCACCGTGTTTCGGATAGCGAGTTTTAGCTTGTTTTCTGCAATAAGAAATATAGGAGTCTTGCTTATAATTTTAAGCAAGATGCTCACTCTACCTGATTTGGGAAGTCGATGAATTTTAAAAAAACATCCAAAAGCCTGCTTGTCTGTGTACTTTATATTTATTCATTCAGTTTATTTGCAGCTGGCAATAACTTTATAAAAGTTGAATCCTTTATTCAAAAACCTGACAAGGCTGTCAATATATTGCCTTTTTCAATAAATCTTGCTTCCTTTCCCAAACCGTTAAAAAAAGAATCAGTTAAAAATTTACAGGACTTAGATAGTAATTTCGTTTATGTGACAAAAGTTAAGGTTAAAAACAAAATTTATTTTCGGCTAGTTTTAGGAAATTTTATTACCCAGGATCAGGCGAATGAACAACTTAACAGGGTGAAAATTTTTTATTCTGGAGCCTGGATAAATAAACGATCACAGATAGAAAAGGAAAATTTGCGCAAAATGTTAGTAACCGTTGAAGAAAAACAACCAATTAAGGTAATCTCGGTTCCGGTAAAAAAGCCAGCAACTAATTTGAAAAGTAGAGTCAATTCAAATATAGGTTTTACTGAAAAACTTCTGAAACAAGCTAAAAAGTTACTATTGGATCAAAATTATACGCGCGTTATAGCAGTTGCAGATAAAATCTTAGAAACAGGTACAGCAGACCAAAAACAAAAGGCTATGGAATTGCAAGGCATAGCAAGAGAGAGACAGAATAAATTTGCCCATGCTATTGCTATATACACAGAATTTTTAAGTTTATATCCAGATAGTGATTTAGCCCCCAAAATTAAAACGCGCCTGACGGGGTTAAAAACAATGCGCATGGAGCCGAAATCACGGCTTGTAAAACGAGAACGACAGCCACAACGAAGAACCGTAAATGAAGCCTGGAATGTTTTTGGCGCTTTTTCTCAATATTATCGCGATGACATTATCCAGAGTGATGAAACGGGTTCCGAAGAAATAAACCAGTCATTACTGTCAGACATCAATATACTGGCGCGTCGTAGAACGGATAAAGAGATTCTTGTGCTTCGATTAGATGCTGGCCTGAATAATGACTTTCTCGAAAATGAAACGGACAGTCGCTTGAGTCGGGCAATGGTAGATTACTTAAATAAAGAATCTGGATATCAACTGATAGCAGGTCGTCAATCACGAACTGCTAAAGGAGTTTTGGGTCGTTTTGATGGTTTTTTATATCGAGGACTGTCTCATCCTGATTTTAACTATAGTGTCTATACAGGTTTTCCTGTTCAATCTTCATCCGATAGTCTAGAGACAAATCGAAAATTTTATGGTGGCAGTATTAATTTTAAGCCATATGACAAAGTTGAATTAGATGTCTACCTCATTCAGCAGGAAATTGCAGGGCTGACAGATCGCCAGGCCGTAGGATCGGAAATTCAATATCAAAGTGATAAAGGTTTTATATTTAATTCAATTGATTATGATCTTTTCTATAGTAATTTGAACAATATTACGACAATCTCCAGTTATCGAGTAGATGATAAATGGACATTAAATCTCACTTATGATTATCGTAATACACCATTATTAACAACAATCAACGCAATCCAGGGTCAGGGGGTAGCCTCGATTGAAGAACTTCTTGATATATTTACGAAAGATGAAATTTATCGACTTGCAGAAGATAGAACCAGTAAAAGTCAGAATTTATTTCTTGGTTCTAACTACCAAATTGATGACAGGCATCAAATTTTTCTAAGTCTCTCTCTTTCAGAAATTGAAGAAACCGAAGCTTCTTCAAACGTAGCAGCCACACCTTCAACAACAGATATTAACCTGGCTGGGGACTATTCAATACGCGGATATTTTCTCGAAGATGATTTTACCACTTTTGGGTTAAGGATTTCAGATACTACATCTTCGGAAACAACATCAATAAGGTTGCGTACTCGATTCCCTGGCTCAAAAGGGTTCCGTTATGATCCCAGGATAAGGCTAGATTTTCGTAAAAATAAAAGTTCAGATGTTAAACAGTGGACTTTAAAGCCATCTTTCAAAGTAACTTATAAAGCAAGCAAGAAGCTCAGTTTTGAAGCAAGTTTAGGAGTGGAGTATTCAAGTACTGATTTACCTGAACAGAGCGATCAAACAGCATATAATTTATTCTTAGGGTATATTTATCAATTTTAATTGTTATGTAATCGTAATTCATTCAGTATTAGACGTCATTTAATCGACTGGCATTGAAATAAAATTGCTGTAGATGATAGCTAACCTTGCAATACTGAATCACTGACTGATATTCAGATAATTCAGTTACTCAATTTATTATTTGGTGACAGAAATTATATTCTGTTATTTAATTCGGGTTAACAGTTTCTAGTAATGCCTGAATCAAGGTTTTCAGTAGACAGTTAAAATAAAGTGACACATTTATCACGATTCTGAGTATTTTCTCGAGAGTAAATTTAGATTAATTCCTGTCAGTTGATATTGTTACCATTTTCCAAACCCTGAAAAAATTACCTCCCATGATTTTTCCAACAGCTTCATCGCTGTGACCGCGCTTTAACATCTCAGTTGCAATTGCACGGAAGTTTTCTTCATTCACCGAAGTCATTCGGATGAGTTAAATCACGAAGATTTGCTAGTGTTTGCGCTATAAAGAGTGCGTTTAAGACAGTTCTCTTTTTGAAGGTATCGGTTAGAAGAACGTTTAGTTTTTGCTGCTTTCTTTAGAATATAATGAGCTAGCAACAAATGTAGGAGAAGTAACCACGACATAAAACCTACCCCACTACTAGTATTACTAGCAGACTTGTGACCTACACCACCAGGATCCAGGACAGCTCCATTTACCTCATAATCAGCATCATTCGGGCCGCCATCTTCAAGAGTTAGCTGAACGCACCAGTGACCTGGGCTTAAACCGATAGAATAATTTTCATCACCTGGGGGTGGGCAAACTCCCTCGTCTCCCAAGGCAGTCATAACTGTATTTTTCTCATCTTCGGTAAAGTCAGCCCAACCAGTGTTGGGCATTAGCTTACGATAAACTGGATTAACTGGAATTTGTGCAAGTTGTGGCAATACTACAGACACTGATTCCCCATGTTGTGGAAGGTCGATAATTTCAAAATCAAATAACCCACCGTCATATTCAAATGAATCAGTAGTTCCGATTCCGCCACCGGTCTGACTGAAACTATCTATGTCGTTTATACTAACCGTTGCGGTTTTTGTGTTTGCACTAAAGGCTGTAGTTCCTAATCTAATTGTTAGACCAGGCTCAGTTTCTACCAGAAATCTTGTTGGATTATTAGCCGTGGCAGGTAATATATTGGCAGCAAATATGCTGTCCAGATAATCAGGAATACTATTATTATTCGAGTCACCCTGACCCTCAGTCGCATCATCTATGCCATCACCATCACTGTCGTTTGAGCTAGATAATACTGGTAAGGAGGTTGCAACACGAAATTGAATCTCGGCTACAGTGCTTTCATCCCCGCTATCAGTGACCTGAATATGCACATTGTATGTTCCGACTGTTAATGAAGAAGGATCTATGATAAAGGCATTATTTTCGGCATCAAGGTCAGTATCCACCAGAATATTGTTGGTAAGGCTCCAGTCGTACAAATGATCAGCAGTTCCGTTTGGGTCATCCACTAAAGCGGATACTGTAACAAGGCCATTAAATTGGCCCACTTCACGTGTAATGACATTATTTTGTGAAACTGACAGATTAACGTTAGGTGGTAAATTTTGTTCGACTATACTAACCGTAGTACTAACGGATAATCCCGGCGCAGTATTAGTTGCTGCACCTAATGTAATAATTATGGTTTCCGTGCCCTCTCCAGGTAGTGCATCTTCCACAGTATTAAAACTTATGACACCTTGATTAGTATCGTTTGTAATTGTAACTATACTATTGCTCAGATCATGATCACCTGGATTGGTTGCTGTACCTGACACTGAATATGGGACGATAACCGGGTATTCAGGTGCAGTACCATTAAGCATAATTGGAATTAAAACAGTAGAGCCCTCGCCAACGGACTGACTTAAGCCGATACTAACCAATGGGTTAATATTGATTCTCTGTTCTGTCTGAATACTGTTTCCAGCTACATCAATTGCAGTCCAGATAACTGTATGCCTACCTGGTGAAAATATGCCTGATACGTCGGGAATAGGTGTGATCTCTCCATCAACCAGGTCATTGGCAAGTCCAATGTCAAGAATAACAGCAGTTAAAAGGCCTGTTGCATCCATTGTGATTTCAGAAAATTCCGGCATAACTGGCGGGGTGCTATCAAGATTAATATCGGTGCCAGACAAATATTCATTAAGATTACTGATTCCATCCCCGTCTTTATCCAGTGAAGCATCAGTTTCATCCAAAGGATCTAAACCGAACGAAATTTCATCTATATCGGGGATTCCATCGTTATCATCATCAAGATCAGCATTATCACCAGTGCCATCACTATCTGAATCCACTGACTCCGAGGCATCTAAGGGAAACGTATCTTTGTCATCTAACACACCATCATTGTCATCATCGGTATCTGTTACATTTACAATACCGTCTCCATCCGTATCAGGTAATGATGAAAGAGTATTTATATTATAAGAAGCAAACAGTTGGGTATCTTGCCCAGATTCAATACCAGGCACGAACCAGCTTAAATCGGCTTTTCCATCACCGTTCCAGTCACCCAAAATTAGGTTCTTCAAGTTGCCTGCTAAATTGATTTTCTCAAGTTTACTGAAAGTTCCATTACCAAGACCTGCAAGCGCATATGCATCACCAGATGTAGTCGTAACAAGAATATCCATTATGCCGTCCACGTTAAAATCAGCCAGCTGAAGATCGCTCACAACGCTATTGATTTCTTCGCTATACCATTCGCTGACAATATTGTCTGGAGAGACAGAACTCACAACAACTGAGGTTGTTTTAGCAACATTTTGATTTACTGTAGTCGTCCAACGGCAACTATTTGTTCTTCGACTTAAGTTATATCCATAAAGGTGATAACCAGCAGTACTTTGCCTACGGTTTCTAGAACCATATGATCGACCACCTCTACAGTGGTTTGTTGTGTAAGTTCGTGTAATGGTGTCAATAGATTCCGGATGCCAGGAAATAACCTCCAATCCATCGACTGCATTAACATCTCCAGTGACGTATACACGGTCATTTATTGTTACATGCGTACATAATTCGTATGTTCCATCGCTCTTTCCGCACTCTATTCTACCGTGGTAAAAGATAATATCGGGTAAACCGTCTCCGTTTATATCTCCAGTTGTTGTCTCTTTTGGTATATTTTCACTGGATTGAAAAACCATACTGCCGTTGTTTAGATAAACAGCTCTCCCAATAATTAAATCAAGGAAACCATCATTGTTGAAATCTACACTCTGCAACTTGCTGCTTTCAGGTGCAATAAACTGAAAAACTGTTTCAAGGTTAAAACCAGTAGTCGTTATTGAACCTTTTAATATGTCTATTTGTCCGAGTGCAGACTGAACTGCAATATCAATATATCCATCACGATCAAAGTCACCTATAGTGAAGTTGCTAACTCCATGAATAAAGGGGATAGACAAAGCCTTATTGTGAGCCACGGTCTCTCCCCCAAGGAATACGATCAGCTTTTCATCCAGAATAACTATCAGGTCATCCATGCCATCCAAATTTACGTCATCCACTATTTCAGAAATAGGCGAAAAATCTCCGCCAACTTCTAGTGTCTGAATTGCACCAAACTCGCTTGCCTTCACATTTAAATTTGCAAGTAAAATTACAATAAAAATGATTAAAAAATAGATCCTTTTTGTTACATGAAAAGGGGTGCTTATGTTTCGCGGATTGATGTTAATCATTTCTCTCCCTCTATTTGGTTATTGAATTTATTCGAAGCAAGCCGAAAATTCATTAGCACTTGATTGAATCGTTATTTTTATTTGGGAATAATTTCCATATTACTAGTCTATTGATTCGTGAGTCAAGGAAAATAACAAGGAAGGTTTTAAATATTTCCACTTTATAGAAAAGTACTTTTTTTTGATATAAAAATAGCTTGGTCGAACAAATTTTCCTTACAGATTTTTACTGGTTATTTTAATAAATTACAATTAATTTACATTTGCCTGGAAGAAATAATTTAATTATTCTGAGACCCATGACCAGGCTTCAGTTTTTTAGATGAGACAAAATCTAATCGACTGTGATTGATTGTGAGTGACTTTGGATTGATTGTTAATTACTCTTAATTGTTTTATTTCAGAATTGGAACAAATATAAGATTTATTCTGTATTTACATTGAATATAAAAAATTTGAATTCGCAAAACCTGGATTTATAAACAAAATGTTCTAAACTTTTAGACGTAAGTCTAGACTTTGATTCGTAAGCATGTGCAAAATATGGAAATATTTCCCAAAATATGCTGTAATTAATGCGAACGTTAATGAGTTTTTGTCTGGTTTTGAACAAATTTAATAACCAAATAGAGGGAGAGAAATGGTTAACAGCAATCCGCGAAACATAAACACACTATTAATTTCATTTCAGTAACTGGATTCAGTGGATTCTAGCTAGAATGAGTATTAATGGACAAGTCTTTATTCCAATCCAATGAGAATCTTCATAACGATATTTTTACTGTTATCGATAGCTTTTACGTATTATTTAATAGAAGGTAATTTAGAGAATAATCAATCTATAAAAGTAAATGAATCTCTGGTACAGCTTACAGAAAATAATATTGAAGATAACAATATTGAGCAATTGAATAGCTTTGATGCGATTAATCAAAGACCATTGTTTAATCAAAGTAGAGAGTATATTGCCGTAGTTGAAAAGAAAATTCAAAAAAGCCCAGTTACTCGAACTTTAAAAATTCAGGCATTGGGAATTGCTAAAATAGGGAATGATGTTTTTGCTGTAGTAAGAGACTTAACAAACGGAAAAATAAAAAGATTAAGAGTCAATGAAGAAATACATGATTGGGTTTTAGAAGATGTTTCAGAACAATTCTTCACATTTTCTAAGAATCAACAAAAAAAGAGAGTAGATTTTAAGAAATAATTTAGGGATTCGGGGTAAAAAATGAGTAAGCAGTATGAATATAAAATTACAAATTGGTTTCAGTATTTTACGATTACCTGCCTTTTAGGTATTTTAACAAGCTGTGCATTTAATAATGAACCTAGTTATAAAGTCACTTTAAATTCTAATCCAGACATTGAAAATAGCGAGCCTACTGATCAGCAAGAAGCAAATGCTTCAGAGAATAAGGGGTCTACAATTGATGCATATGTTCAAAATGGGAATGGAAAACGAGTTAATAAACCAAGAAAGCGAAAATACAGCTCTAAAAAGGGCGAATTCAGTTTAGATTTTGTAAATATTGCTATAGAGGAATTCATTTCTATAGTGTTTACAGAAATGCTTGGTAAAAACTATTCTTTTGATAATGTCATAAAAGGAGATGTTACCGTTCAAACCCGTGGAGCGGTGAATTCTAATCAACTTTTCTCAATAGTCGAAAGCGTTCTTGCTTCCCATAATGCAGTCGTGATTATAGAAAATGGATTTAATAAAATCATACCTTTATCAAAAGCAAAAAATTATTCTCTCAGGCCAGAGCTCTATAGTGCTAAAAATATAAAAGCTGGTTATAAGATGGTTGTTGTACCGGTAAATTTTGTTAATCCAGAAGATTTAAAATCAATTTTGGAGTCTGTAGCCCCAAGTGCTGGACACCTGAAAATTGATAAAGAACGACATGCTGTCGTCATTACTGGCACAGAGCAGGAAATATCAAATGTTGTTGATGCCATCCAGATTTTTGACGTAAGTTGGCTTGAAACTAAATCTATCGCAGTTTTACCTTTGCAGAATACTCAAGCCAAAATCATGAAAAAGGAAATTAGCAAAATTCTGGTCAGCCAAAATAAATCGCATGATATTGTTTTAGATACGATTGATCGATTCAATGCCTTATTGGTTGTCGCAAACCATAAAAAGGAAATTGAATCTGTCCGTAGCTGGATGAAGTTATTGGATATAGAAGTGCAGACTGAGGATTTACAGTTATTTGTATATAATGTGCAAAACAGGAAAGCAGGTGAACTTGCTGAGTTATTAAATGGTATATATAGCGAGGGTTCTAGTTCAATAGGAAGTAAATCTTCTTCAAGTAAGTCAATAACAGCATCAAAGAAAGAGGTAGTTGTCACCAATAAGAAGCAAGCAAGTTCAATTGAACCATCAAAACCTAAAAATACTACCCTTAAAATAGTTGCTGATGAAACCAACAATGCCATCGTTATATTGGCCAGTAAATCAGATTATAATAGAATCAAGTCAGTAATTGCTAATCTGGATATTCTCCCATTGCAAGTATTGATTGAAGTATCGATAGTGGAAGTTACCTTAACAGATGAATTAAGTTATGGATTGGAATGGTTTTTTAGAGATAATGGATTCTCCAATTCTTTAGCTGCAAATGCAACATTAGATCTAACTTCTGGTGCTGGTATCGGGGCTATATCACCAGGATTTTCATTCCTGCTTAGTGGTACTGGAACCTTGGTTCAAGCGGTTTTTAATACTCTGGCAGCAGAATCAAAACTAAATGTCATATCAAGTCCTTCTTTAATGGTTCTAGATAATCATACCGCAACGATTCGCGTTGGTGATCAACAACCAGTTCAGGTTTCATCGGCAAAATCAACCGATAACGATGTTTTGACACAGTCAATTGAATACAAAAGTACGGGTGTATTATTGTCAGTAACACCTAGAGTAAATTCTGGTGGGTTAGTTACGATGGAGTTAAATCAGGAAGTAACAGATATTGGCAGTATAGATGATGCAACAGGCCAACGAAGTTTCTTGCAAAGGAACATTAATAGTACTGTTGCGGTCCAGGATGGCAGAACTATAATTTTGGGTGGTCTTATAACTGAAAATAACGTCGAATCGGAAAGCGGTCTTCCAGGTGTATCTGATATCCCGATTCTTAATTGGTTTTTTGGTAAAAAATCTAACTCTAAAATTAAAAGGGAGTTGATAGTTCTAATTACTCCTAAAGTTATTTTTAACCATCAAAATGCTCTAGAAATCACTCGAGAGTATGCTGAAAAAATGCAATTATTGCGATCCTCTATTGAAATAACTGAATAACTGAATAACTGAATAACGAATAAGGTCGAAACATTTTGAGTATAAATACAATCTTTTTGGTTGATGCTGAACAAATGTTTATTGATTGTCTCGCTGTCAGTCTGGAAAAATCTAGCCATCTAGAAGTGGTTGGATTTTCTTATAATGGCATAACCGCCCTTCATGAAATTAAAGATAAAACTCCTGATTTAGTATTTGCAGAACTTGAGCTAGAAGGTATTGGTGGAATTGACCTGCTGAGAAAAATTAAAGCAACTCATGATAAAATAAAGTTTATTCTGCTTATCTCGACCATCTCACCTGCTATCATTCATAAAGCACTGAGTTCTGGGGTCGACGGCATAATCATGAAAAATGACCCGTATAGCTTGCTGCTTGAAGCAATTTCAGTGATTCATCGGCGAAACTTTCTGAGCCCGAGTATTATGGATCCACTTGTTAATAATTATTTAAGCGTTAACACTGATGGCTATACTCAAAAAGTTTCTCCTTTGTCAGATCGGGAAGAACAAATAGCAAAGTTAATTAGCAATGGACAAAGCAGTAAGGAGATTGCAGGTTTTTTATCTATTAGTATAAAAACTGTTAGTAAACATAGGCAAAATATATTTAAGAAATTAAATATTTCTAACACGGCACAACTTGTAAATTATGTACTGAAAAATGAATTGATTGGTTAACAATCGATATTCAGTCATTATTTCTGGGTATGGTTTATTTGCTTCCACCAGAATTAATTTAGCTCTTTTAGATTGGGCTTTACTACTCTAAAGAGGGCGT
>Ga0256847_1000191_pt1 | contig 43299 bp, 37 predicted proteins | sample TeddybearmetaG_FD_189099 | JGI IMG/M metagenome (GOLD analysis project Ga0256847, IMG submission 189099) | Hydrothermal vent microbial communities from East Pacific Rise, Pacific Ocean - Teddybear | ecosystem: Environmental > Aquatic > Marine > Hydrothermal vents | place: Pacific Ocean: East...
TTATCGGTAAATCGGATAGCTTCTGCATAATCTCACCCCGCTTAATAGCGATAGTGTTCAGCTTTGTAGGGGCCATCAACACTGACGCCAATATAAGCGGCCTGCTGTTTCGTGAGTTGAGTCAGTCTGGCGCCAACTTTATCCAGGTGCAGGCGAGCAACTTCTTCATCAAGTTGTTTGGGTAAAACATATACCTGATTTTGATATTTTCCTGGATTGCAGAAAATTTCGATTTGCGCCAGAGTCTGATTGGTGAACGAATTTGACATGACAAAACTGGGGTGTCCGGTGCCACAGCCAAGATTCACCAGACGACCTTCGGCCAGCATGATGATTCTGTTGCCGTTGGGGAAAATAATGTGATCAACCTGGGGTTTGATATTTTCCCACTGATATTGTTGCAATGAAGCTATATCAATTTCGTTATCGAAATGACCAATATTGCAAACAATAGACTGATCCTTCATCTGTATCATATGGTCGTGTTGAATTACATTAAAATTGCCCGTAGTGGTAACAAAGATATCACCTTCTTTACAAGCATCGTCCATTTGAACTACCCGAAAACCTTCCATCGTCGCCTGCAAAGCACAAATTGGATCAATTTCAGTTACACAAACTGTGGCACCAAGTCCTTTAAGAGACTGAGCACAACCTTTGCCAACATCGCCATAACCCAGAACTACAGCGATCTTGCCGGCTATCATTACATCTGTCGCACGTTTGATTCCATCGACCAATGATTCGCGACAACCATAAAGATTATCAAATTTAGACTTGGTAACAGAGTCATTCACATTGAAAGCCGGAAAAGGCAGGCCTCCATTTTCCTGCATCTGGTACAGGCGATGAACACCAGTCGTGGTTTCTTCGGTAACGCCTTTTATATTGTTCAGATTATTTGAGTACCAGCCTTGTGATTCTTCAAGTTTTGCCCTAATTGCAGCGTACATGATGGTTTCTTCTTCGCTGCCGGGGTTGTCTAAAACAGAAATGTCCTGCTCAGCTTTTGTGCCCAGAATTAGCAGACCAGTCGCATCGCCGCCATCATCCAGAATCAAATTTGGTGTGCCACCATCGACCCAATCCATAATTTTATGCGTGTACTGCCAGTATTCTTCGAGTGACTCTCCCTTGAAAGCAAATACCGGAACTCCGGTTTTTGCAATGGCAGCAGCAGCATGATCCTGAGTCGAAAAAATATTACAGGAAGCCCAGCGAACTTCAGCACCCAGAGCAACCAGAGTTTCAATCAACACAGCAGTCTGAATGGTCATGTGCAGTGAGCCTGCAATGCGTGCGCCTTTTAGTGGGAGTTCATTGCCATATTTTGTTCGTAAAGAAACCAGACCAGGCATCTCAGTTTCTGCAATCGCAATTTCTTTGCGACCCCAGTCGGCCAGGCTTAAATCGGCAATAAGAAAATCGTTTGAATCGGTGCTCATAAATGATCCTTTGTCAGGTTGTTGCAGTTTGTGCAACAAAATTTATGAGCGCCGTTGAATGAAACCTGAAATCTAAGCCTGACAGATCAGTAGAGTATTTTGATCCGGCGCAGCGCTCCTTAAACTTCAGAACCCGAGACTTTCGTCTGGATTGGTAACGTAAGATAGACTATTTTGAAAAAATCGCAAGCCCGGGAGAATTTTAAAAAGAATTTTATTGTAAGATTATTTGAAATACCGGGTAATTCTTTGGTTCAGTATTTTTTTAAGGCAATCGAGTACAATCTCAAATATTTTTGAGAGAAAGCGTCTTGAAATCACTGGTTTTTCAGGTTTTACCTGTCATCATCATTTTAATGTTTTCGACACCGACAGTACAAGCCAACGAAATCCCTGATAATGCAACAATTATTATAGAAACCAGCCTGTCGCGATTGTGCCAGATGCAGCCTCTTGATTATGAGTTGATCGACACTTCAAAAAGCCAACTGCGTAGTCAAATTATCAGGGTAACCAGTATTTATCAAACCGGGAAAAATGATCAGTTACAAATTGATCAAACCGAATCGGATGGTAAAGTCCTCAGTTATCGGCTCACTTATTATATCGAACCAGGCCAGCCACATCTGTTTGTTGTGGCAACGGCTGACTGTGGCATTCGCGTCGCCCGACGAATAATTTATCAACAGCAGAAACCTGTTTTTTTACAACAACTCGATATCGACCTTGAAACAATAAATAAACAGGAGCCAATTAATCCCGAAATTCCCACAGCAAAAAACAAGATTGGCATACGCGTAGCAACGGTTGATTCCGGTGTTAACTATCTACTGCCTGAAATTGCCGAGAACCTCGCTCGCAACAGCAAGGGTAAAATTATTGGGTATGATTTTTGGGATCTGGACGGTTTACCTTTTGATAGCAATCCAGCACGTTCGGTATTTTTCCCTCAGCGACATGGCACCCAAACTGCCAGTTTGCTACTCAAGGAAGCGCCCAATATTAGCCTGGTTCCTTATCGCTATCCGCGACCAGACATGGAACGTATGGCAGATCTTATTCAACATTCACGGAAAAATAAGGTACGCATTGTGGCCATGCCACTGGGTAGCTTTGATAAAGATGAATGGTTGCCATTTTATAAAAGCGCCAAAGCCAATCCGGAAATATTATTCATTGTGTCTTCCGGTAACAACGGTATTGATATCGATCAAAAATCAGTTTATCCCGCCGCTTTCAAACTGGGAAATATGTTGGTTGTTAGCGCTGCAGATGATATTCCTCGACCTGCTTCACGTACAAATTGGGGCGCCAGCAGCACTGACATTCTGGTTCCCGCAGAGCGCCAAAATAGCACAGACTTTGATGGGCGTGCAAAACAGGTATCAGGAACCAGTTACGCGGTAGCCCGCATTGCGGCACTGGCTGCAAGACTCGCACAGCAACAGATAAACTGGACGGGAAATCAACTTAAGAAAGCAATTTTAAAAATGGCCGATCCCAGTCTTGCCAGGCAATTTACCCGGTTTGGCTTACTCGGTGATCCGCTGGTCGATATCGCCAAAGTTAAGAAAATAGACGAGTTTTCAATTCCAATAAAGTCCAACCAGGCAACGCAGAAATTACTCGAACTTAATATTGTGGTATTAAAAGACAGCGGCTGGTCAATAGACAGCGCAGTGAAAGCGGCTAAACAGGCCGCTGATATTTATGCTCAATGTCAGCTTAATCTCGATATTACTCTGAGCCAGTTTGAGGTTTCCGACTACCTGCTCGATTTCCACAGTCTGAGCAGCAGAACCCTGATTGAAAAAACGCAGTTATCAGCACCAAAGAATTATCGGGCAACGATTTATCTGGTTCGCGATACTTTGCGTCAGGAGGCATTTGGAGGAGAGGCTTTCGCTGAAAGTAATACGCAAAAACTTCCCTGGCTGAAACACAGCGCCTGGCTGATCGCAGAACAAAATGACCCCGGCATCACCCTGGCACACGAGTTAGTTCACATTCTGCTGGACAACGGCAACCACAGCAGTGAAACGGGAAATTTGATGAATGATGAAACACTGAAAGAAAATACTCAGCTAAGCAGCTTACAGTGCGAAGCTATCCGCGCATCAAGACTGATCCAAACACGATAACAATGGGTCTTTATTTATAGACCAGCTTCTGATCTCAACAATTCAGCTTTATCTGTTTTCTCCCAGGAGAATTCAATATCCTCTCTGCCAAAGTGTCCGTATGCGGCAGTTTGTTGATAAATGGGTTTGAGTAAATCCAGACTGTTGATTATACCCCAGGGTCTAAGGTCAAAATGCTGTTCAACCAGGCTGACTATTTTCTCTTGATCTATGTGATTGGTTTCGAAGGTTTCAACACTAATTGAAGTAGGTTTGGCAACGCCTATTGCGTAAGACACCTGGATTTCGCATCGATTTGCCAGTCCAGCTGCAACGATATTTTTAGCGACATAACGGCAAGCGTAAGTAGCAGAGCGATCAACCTTGGAAGGGTCTTTACCCGAAAAAGCACCGCCGCCATGTCGGGCCATGCCGCCATAGGTATCAACTATAATTTTTCGGCCAGTGAGTCCTGCGTCACCAACCGGTCCGCCGATTACAAAATGTCCTGTCGGGTTAATATGAAACAATGTGTTTTTTGAAATCCAGTTTTCAGGTACTACTGGTTTGATTATTTCTTCCATCACTGCTTCTTTTAAATCATTCTGAGAGATATCTGGATCGTGTTGAGTTGATAATACCAGAGCTTCAATACCAACCGGTTTGCCATCCAGATAGCGCAAAGTTACCTGACTTTTGGCATCAGGTCTAAGCCAGTTCAGTTTGCCCGATTTTCTAAGCTCTGCCTGTTTATGAACCAGCCGGTGGGCGATACTGATTGGTGCAGGCATTAAATTTTCGGTCTCATTGGTGGCATACCCAAACATCAATCCCTGATCACCTGCGCCCTGATCTTCATCGATAGCGTGATCAACCCCCTGGGCGATATCTCTGGATTGATGACCTAAAGCATTAATGACAGCACAGGTCGCTCCGTCAAAACCGATATCAGAAGTGTTGTAACCAATTTCAGTTACTGTTTTTCTAACGATCGACTCAAAATCGACAATGGCACTCGTCGTTATTTCACCCGCCAAAACAATCATGCCGGTTTTTGCCAAAGTTTCACAGGCAACGCGTGCGTGCGTGTCCTGAGAAATGATCGCATCGAGAATGGCATCTGAAACCGCATCACAAAGTTTGTCTGGGTGGCCTTCGGATACAGATTCAGAAGTAAAGATGAAAGAGTCTGTCATTGCTTGTCCAATATTTTAAAAGAGTCTGTATATACGCAAAGCAGTATTTTTTCAACTATCAAAGGGGGAATAATCACTGGTCATAGGTTCCTTTGATAATGGAATAACCAAATTGAGTTGCTGATTGCTGCAATCTGCGCGAGAATAGCGCGCTTCAATTTTATCTGGGATATACCTGAAGCGGTTCTACTCCCGCTACATACTTTGTATAGTATTTTAAACTTAATCATTTTATCAGGTTATTTTTTAAGAATTTTATGTCTGAGGAGATCAATATGCCTTCACGCAGAGAGCTAGCCAATGCCATTCGTGCGCTGAGTATGGATGCAGTACAAAAAGCCAATTCCGGCCACCCTGGTGCCCCGATGGGCATGGCAGATATTGCCGAAGTTTTATACAACGACTTTATACAACACAATCCGACTAACCCAGGATGGGTCAATCGTGACCGATTTGTGATGTCAAATGGCCATGGTTCAATGTTGCCTTATTCATTACTGCATTTGTCTGGTTATGATCTACCTATTGAGGAACTTAAAAACTTTCGTCAATTACATTCAAAAACGCCTGGTCACCCTGAATATGGTTACGCACCAGGTGTTGAGACCACTACCGGTCCGCTGGGTCAAGGTATCACTAACGCTGTGGGCATGGCGATTGCCGAGCGAGCGCTGGCTGCCGAGTTCAATACGCCTGAACATGCTATCGTTGATCATAATACCTATGTCTTTCTCGGCGATGGTTGTTTAATGGAAGGCATCTCGCACGAATCCTGTTCGCTGGCGGGCACTTTAGGTCTTGATAAGTTGATTGCATTCTGGGATGACAATGGCATCTCAATTGATGGTCATGTTGAAGGCTGGTTTCTGGATGATACGCCAAAGCGATTTGAAGCTTATGGCTGGCACGTGATTGCTAATGTTGATGGTCACGATCCGGAAGCGATCAAAGCAGCAATTGAAGCTGCACAGGCTGAAACAGACAAACCTTCGATGATTTGCTGCAAGACCACTATTGGTTTTGGTTCACCAAATAAGGCTGGTAGCCACTCCTGTCACGGTGCACCTTTGGGTGAAGAGGAAATTATATTGACCAAGAAGGCGTTGGGTTGGACAGCCGAGCCATTTGAAGTACCTGCTGACATTGCTGCGGAATGGAACCATAAAACAGCTGGTCAGGCTGCTGAAGAAACCTGGAATGAAAAGTTTAATGCCTACAAAGCTGCAAATCCTGATAAAGCTGCAGAATTTGAGCGTCGCACCAGTGGAGAACTTCCTGCTGACTGGTCAGAAAAATCAGCTGCTTTCATCGCTGAAGCCAACGCAGCAGAAGAAACTAAAGCAACGCGTCAGGCATCTTTAGCTGCTATAGAATCGTTCTCAAATATGTTGCCAGAGCTGTTTGGTGGATCTGCTGACCTGGGTTGCTCAAACCTGACTGAGTGGTCTGGTTTCAAGCCGATGCGTGCAGATACCCCTGATTCTAACTACATTAATTACGGTGTTCGTGAATTCGCTATGTCTGCCATATTGAACGGTATTGTACTTCACGGCGGGTTCATTCCATTTGGTGCAACCTTCCTGATGTTTTCAGAATATGCGCGTAACGCACTGCGTATGGCAGCGCTGATGAAGATTCAAAGTATATTTGTCTATACGCATGACTCAATTGGTCTTGGTGAAGATGGTCCCACTCACCAGGCAGTTGAACAAATACCAACTTTACGCCTGATTCCAAATATGAACGTCTGGCGTGCCTGTGACACGGTTGAGTCAGCAGTCAGTTGGCAACAGGCAATAGAGCGTCGAGATGGACCCAGTTGCCTGATTTTTTCTCGCCAGGGTCTGCCATTCCAACAGCGTACTGATGAGCAATTAGCTAATATCAGCAAAGGCGGTTATGTACTGCAAGATTGTGACGGTACTGCTGACGTAATCATCATTGCGACGGGATCAGAAGTTGGCCTGGCGATGGATGCCGCCGCCGCGATAACTGATAAAAAGATCAGGGTAGTATCTATGCCTTCTACCAGTGTATTTGACCAGCAGGAGGAATCTTACAAAGAATCAGTATTGCCATCTACTGTTACAGCACGCGTGGCGGTAGAAGCAGCAGTGACTGGTGGTTGGTACAAGTATGTCGGCCTGAACGGTAAGGTTGTTGGTATCGATAGTTTTGGTGAATCTGCGCCCGCAAACCAGCTGTTTGAATACTTTGGTTTCACCGTAGATAAAGTTGTAGAAGCTGTTAACAGCGTCGCATAAAAAAATCAGGCCGTCAGCTAGATTGGCTGGCGGTTTTTTATCTTTTAGTTCAATTTAGAGTTTAGGAGTCAACAATGACAGTTAAAGTCGGTATTAATGGTTTTGGCCGTATCGGCCGCATGGTTTTTCGTGCAGTTTACAATGAATTTGAAAATATCGAGATCGTTGGTATCAATGATCTTCTGGAAGCAGATTATCTGGCCTACATGCTGAAGCATGATTCAGTTCACGGTCGTTTCAAAGGCGAAGTTTCAGCCGAACCAGGCGCGATGATTGTAAACGGCAAATCAATCCGTTTAACCGCAGAGCGTGATCCGGCTGACCTCAAATGGGATGAAGTTGGTGCAGATATTGTTATCGATTCAACGGGTTTCTTTCTGACCGAAGAAGGTTGTCAGAAGCACATCGACGCTGGTGCGAAGAAAGTGGTTCAGTCGGCGCCTTCCAAAGATGGTACTCCAATGTTTGTTTACGGTGTTAACCACAATGAATACGCGGGTCAGGCGATTGTTTCTGCTGCTTCCTGTACCACAAATTGTCTGGCACCTGTGGCAAAAGTTATCAATGATAAATGGGGCATTAAACGTGGTTTGATGACTACCGTTCACGCGGCAACTGCGACTCAGAAGACGGTTGATGGTCCTTCTCAAAAAGACTGGCGCGGTGGTCGTGGCATTCTGGAGAATATCATTCCTTCTTCGACAGGTGCAGCCAAAGCGGTTGGTGTTGTAATGCCTGAACTTAACGGCAAGCTGACCGGTATGGCATTTCGCGTTCCAACTTCAGATGTTTCTGTAGTTGACCTGACTGTTGAACTCGAAAATGAAGCATCTTACGAAGAGATTTGCGCCGAGATGAAAGCAGCATCAGAATCTGGCGACATGAGTAAAACACTGGCGTACACAGATGAGAAAGTTGTTTCAACAGATTTCCGTGGTGTCGGTTATTCTTCAATCTTTGATGCAGAAGCCGGAATTGCACTGGATGGCACTTTCGTCAAACTAGTTTCATGGTATGACAACGAATATGGTTACACCTGTAACATGATGCGCTTCGTAGAACATATCGCAGCAAACTAAGCGAAAAAATTCAACCAGTTGGCTTAATGTTGACTGGTTGATGTAGCAGTTACAGCAGAGAGAACAGAGTTTCTCTGAGTGATATTAAGGATACCAAAACCTTGTCCTCGGCGTTTCTCTGTGAACTTTGCGATTATATTTAAACAGTCCAGAAAAGAAATTTTAGTTAAAGCCTAATCTCGGTTTTAGCCAGGGTTTTTACGATTTTGTTCAATAAAATTTAAGGAGTTTAGCTGATGTCCGTAATCAAGATGACTGATCTGAATCTGGTGGGTAAGAAGGTATTGATTCGCCAGGACCTTAATGTGCCAGTCAAAGATGGTAAGGTCACCAGCGACAAGCGTATCAGGGCTTCTATTCCTTCCATAGAATTTTGTATCAATGCCGGGGCACAAGTTCTGTTGATGTCCCACCTGGGTCGTCCTACTGAAGGCTCTCCGGCTGACGAGTTCTCCCTGAAACCGGTTGCCAACTATCTCACCGGAGCACTGGGTAAAGAAATCAAACTGGTGACTGATTACCTTGATAAGGCACCTGAATTAAATAACGGCGACGTGGTCCTACTGGAAAATGTTCGCTTCAATGTCGGTGAAAAGACTAATGATGAATCTTTGTCAAAACAATACGCAGCGCTATGTGATATTTATGTGATGGATGCCTTCGGTACTTCGCATCGTGCTCAGGCGTCAACCCATGGTGCTGGTACTTATGCTCCTACAGCTTGTGCTGGTCCTTTGCTGGCTGGTGAGCTTGATGCTCTGGGAAAGGCTCTTGATGATCCTAAACGTCCGATGGTAGCCATAGTTGGAGGTTCCAAAGTTTCTACAAAATTGACGGTTCTAGATGCCTTGTCAAATATTGTTGACTTGTTGATTCCCGGCGGCGGCATCGCCAATACTTTTATCGCGGCTGCTGGATACAATGTCGGTCAGTCACTTTACGAGCCAGACCTGATTCCTGAGGCCAAAAAGTTGATGGAAGCTGCTAAGGCCAAGGGCAGTGAGATTCCAGTCCCCACCGATGTGGTTTGCGCTAAAGAATTCTCAGAGTCTGCTGAATCGACCGTAAAAAATGTTGAAGATGTCGAAGATGACGATTTAATTTTCGATATTGGCCCTGAAACAGCCGCTCGTTTTGCCGATATGATGAAATCTGCGGGCACAATAGTCTGGAATGGCCCGGTGGGTGTTTTTGAATTTGACCAGTTTGGAGAAGGAACCAGAACACTGGGATTAGCGATTGCTGATTCGAATGCGTTTTCTATCGCTGGTGGTGGTGATACACTGGCAGCAGTTGACAAGTATGGTATAGCCGACAAAGTTTCTTATATCTCTACTGGTGGCGGTGCTTTCCTTGAGTTTCTTGAAGGGAAGCAGTTGCCAGCGGTTGCCATGCTTGAACAAAGAGCTAAATAAACCAGAATTATTCCAGAATTATTGACGCCATAATATTCTCATGAGTCACGTAACTTTACGTCGCACCAAAATTGTTGCAACGCTAGGCCCAGCGACAGAAACTGTCGATCAGATCGATAAACTTGTGAAAGCTGGTGTTGATGTTGTTCGCCTGAATTTTTCTCATGGAACTGCGGCCGAGCACCAGCTTCGAGCAGATCGAGTTCGTACGATTGCAGAAGCTAATAATCGTCACGTTGCCGTACTGGTTGATCTTCAGGGTCCAAAGATCCGTATCGAAAAATTCACAGATCATGAAATCAATTTAGAAGTTGATGATGATTTTTGTCTGAATGCTGATTGCGATTGTGATGATGGTAATCAACAACAGGTAGGTTTGACTTATAAGTCCCTACCCGGGGAAGTTAAAGCAGATGATGTACTAGTTCTGGATGATGGTCGAATTGTTTTGCAGGTAAAAAATGTCGACGGTAACAAGATTCATTGTAAAGTGATCATCGGAGGGATTTTATCTGACAGCAAGGGCATTAATCTCAAAGGTGGGGGTCTATCTGCTGAGGCATTGACCGAAAAAGATAAAGTTGATATTAAAGTTGCTGCAGAGATCGGCGCAGATTACCTTGCTATCTCTTTTCCGCGTAATGCTGGTGATGTTAGATTGGCAAGATCCCTGTTACGTGAAGCCGGCGGTTCAGGTTTGATTGTCGCCAAGATAGAACGTGCCGAAGCAATGGATCATATCGAAGAGATTATTGACGCCTCTGAAGTGATCATGATTGCTCGCGGTGATCTGGGTGTAGAACTTGGTGATGATAAATTACCGGCTGTTCAGAAAAGTTTAATCAAACAGGCCAGATCTCGTAACTGCATAGTCATTACTGCGACACAAATGATGGAATCCATGCGTGAAACGCCAATACCTACACGTGCAGAAGTTTTTGACGTTGCCAATGCAGTGCTGGATGGCACCGATGCGGTCATGCTTTCTGCCGAAACTGCAACCGGTAAATACCCCGATTTGACCGTCAGTACCATGGCCAGAATTTGTATTAATGCGGAGCAACAGGCGGCAGCTTTACGGTCACATCATCGCCTGGATTCGACCTTTGAAAAAGTGGATGAGGCGATTTCCATGGCAACCATGTATTGCGCCAATCACCTCAACGTACGTGCAATAGCCGCTTTGACTGAATCTGGCTCTACTGCATTGTGGATGTCGCGTATCAGTTCAGGAATCCCCATTTTCGCTTTATCAAGACATGAATCTACTAATAGAAAAGTGGCGCTTTATCGCGGCGTCAATCCGGTCTATTTCCCAACGGTTCATACCGATCATAAAGCCGCAAACATGGATGCAATCGAAGTTCTATTGAAGGAAGGTGTGGTTCACGAAGGTGATCTGGTCATTATCACAAAGGGTGATTTGATGGGTCTGGGTGGCGGCACAAATGCGATGAAAATTGTAAAAGTTGGCGATATGCCAGAGGCTCGATAACTTATTTTATTACTCAACGAGAGGAAAACAAAATGGCGCTTATTTCATTAAGACAATTACTTGATTACGCGGCTGAAAATGATTTTGGCATGCCTGCATTCAACGTCAATAACATGGAGCAGGTGCATGCCATCATGCAAGCTGCTGATGAGGCAAACAGCCCGGTTATTCTGCAGGGTTCGGCTGGTGCACGTGCCTATGCGGGAGAACCATTCCTGCGTCATTTGATTAGTGCTGCTGTCGAAATGTACCCAAACATACCTATTGTCATGCACCAGGATCACGGTTCAGAACCATCGGTATGCCTACGCTCAATCCAGTCAGGATTCAGTTCAGTCATGATGGATGGTTCGTTGATGTCTGACATGAAAACGCCTGCAAGTTTCGATTACAATGTCGATGTGACAAAAGCGGTAGTCGATATGGCACACGCTGGTGGTGTTTCAGTAGAAGGTGAACTGGGTTGTCTCGGTTCTCTGGAAACTGGCGAAATGGGTGAAGAAGATGGCCATGGTGCCGAGGGCAAGCTGGATTTGGATCTGTTACTGACTGGTGTTGAAGAAGCAGCAGATTTTGTTGAAGCTACCGGTGTCGATGCTCTCGCCATCGCAATAGGTACTTCTCATGGAGCTTACAAGTTTACCAAAGAACCAACCGGTGACATTCTGCGAATTGATCGAATCAGAGAGATCCATCAGCGTTTGCCCAATACACATCTGGTCATGCATGGTTCTTCATCTGTGCCTCAGGACTGGTTGGACGTGATCAATTCTCATGGCGGTGACATGGGTCAAACCTATGGTGTCCCTGTCAAAGAAGTTCAGGAAGGCATAAAGAATGGCGTACGCAAGGTTAATATCGATACCGATTTGCGCATGGCATCAACGGGTGCTATACGTAAGCATTTGATTGATAACCCCAGCAATTTTGATCCGCGTAAATTTCTCAAGGCCTCAACCGCAGCGATGAAAGGAATTTGTCTGGCACGTTTTGAATCATTTGGCTGTGCCGGTCATGCTGACAAAATCAAAGTTAAATCTTTAGACGCTATGTCTGCGTACTATCATTAAGATTAGTTTTTAATGAAAAGGGAGCTGAATTACGGCTCCCTTTTTTATTTCTGAATTCATCTGTAAATCATTATGCTAGTAAAAATTTTAAGAGAAGGACTGGGTAGAATTATCGTCTTTCTAGATTGGTTGACTCGCTCGAAACCACTTCAACGCTCTGAAGAGTTACAAAGCCTGGTGGATTCTCAGACAGCTAGCTTAAGTCTTTACCAATTTTACGCCTGCCCTTTTTGTATTAAAACACGTCGTTTTATTCATGGTCTCAATCTCAATATCGCTTTCAAATATGCTAAAAAAGGAAGTCCTTACCGAGATGAGCTGGCCTCTGGGGGTGGAAAAATACAGGTGCCATGCCTACGAGTTGAGGATGATCAGGGCGTAAACTGGATCTATGAATCCAGTCAGATAAACCTCTATCTTGCGCAACGTTTTGGTTCCAGTTGAACAATACCAAGCTGGGCTAACCAAATCTTACATCTCTGGCCAAAACCAGAATTAATCCAGTGACTTGAAGAAAGATAGCAAGCGTTAGCAAAAACGTATTGTCTTTTTCAAGTGGTTGTTTACTTTGTTCCAGGTCAATTTTTTCAAAATAGCTTTCATTAATGGTTGAAATAATCTGTTTTTGAACTGCTTCATTAATGTCCAGAATTTGCTGGCTAGAGTTACTTTGGGTTAGATCAAACTGATATTTATTGTTGTCCAGATTATAAGTTTTAATCGTTGAGGACAGGTGGTTTGTAATAAAACGATAAATGACCTCTTCCCGATTTTTATCGTTATCGTTGTAACGCAGAAACAGCAGGATAAATTCATTTTTGCGTTCGAGTTCGGTCTTGCTCTGCCACAGGCTATCGATCAGAATTTGTTTATTATTGATGTTTGTCTGTATTTGATTGATATTATCGTTATTGATGCCGATAAAATAATGAGTCACCACGGCGGAGCCAACATTAAACAGTATTCCAACCATTACAAAAACCCAGGGGCGAAGCAATTTCTTCATTGTCTATTAATCTGTAAAGATGAGCTGTAAAGTCTTATTGTAACCGCATCGAAATAAAGGTGTGTCGCAGTAGGGTTGAATGTCCTCGATATTATTTATTTCTGAATCGATTGAAGCACTAGATTGGTTAAAAACGACAAACGCGATCTCAAGACCGCTTTGTAGCACCGATTCGATAGTCAGCAATGCCTGATTGACAGCCCCCAAACGGTCATCCACAACAATTACAACTGGCAAACCAAGAGCCAGGGCCAAATCCCGATTTAACCCGTCATTCGCCAACGGAGACAGAAATCCACCCGCACCTTCCACCAATAGAAAATTTTCGCTTCGACAGATTTTGGTTAGATCGCTGATCAACAGTGAAGCATTCTCTAGTGATGCAGCGCGATGTGGCGCCAGTGCAGCTTCAAATCGCAGTGGTGTGACAGTGACCAGATCTTCAGCAAAATTGTTGTGCTGGTGCAGTAAAGCACCATCCGCTGGATGAAGTTCGCCATTGACCTTTTGGCAGCCAGATTCAACCGGCTTGCGTACAGTTAAAGTGATACCGGCAGATCGTAATTGATCAATTAGCTGACAAGAAATATAGGTTTTACCGATGTCGGTATCAGAGCCGGTGATAAAAAGGCCTTTGAACTGTTTGATGTGCATAAATTTACCGAAAATTTGTAAAACTCAGGTATTGAAGTAATGGATAGCAGTTATAATAAGCTTTCCATCATTACAAATCAGTGAGTCAGTGTAATACACCAGGCTCGCTGAAAACACCGACATTTATGCAGCAAAAAAACCTTCAGGAATTTACTCTCGGCCAACGCTGGATCAGTGCAGCAGAACTGCACCTGGGCATTGGAATGGTAATAGCTCTGGAACACAGAACAGTCAGTATCATATTTCCTGCCACCACCGAAACTCGGATTTATGCCAAAGATAATTCACCCCTGACACGAGTATTGTTTGAAAGCGGTGATAGTGTAGAGGATCAGCAAAAACTGGAATTAAAAGTCATTTCTGTCTCAGATCATGATGGCCTGGTCAGTTATCACTGTGAAGATGCCGATGGCAAACCGGTGCTGTTGCCTGAAGGCAAGTTGAGTAATTTCATTCAGTTAAATCGTCCTGCGGAGAGACTACTCAATGGTCAGATCGATCACAATAAATGGTTCGATCTGAGGCGAAAAACACAAGAGATTGCCACCCGAATCAGTAGCAGTTCACTGTACGGATTAACAGGTTGTCGCACCAGCCTGATCGACCATCAGGTCTATATCGCACACGAAGTCGCTAATCGTTATGCGCCGCGTGTATTACTAGCCGATGAAGTCGGGTTAGGCAAAACCATAGAAGCCGGACTGATCATGCATCAACAATTGCTCACCGAACGGGTCGGTCGAGTGCTGATTGTGGTTCCAGAAAGTCTGGTTCACCAGTGGCTAGTAGAACTTTTAAGGCGGTTCAATCTGTTTTTTAACGTATTTAATGAACAGCGTTACGACGCGATTCAACACAGCGATGGTGAAGAACAGGGGAACCTTGAAAACCCATTCCACAGCGAGCAGCTAGTATTGTGCAGCCTGGAATTTTTAGTTGAAAAACAACAACGCGCTGACTTCGCTATCGATGGTGAATGGGATTTGTTAATAGTCGATGAAGCGCATCATCTGGTCTGGGATAAAGAGCATCCGAGTGATGAATATCAACTGATCGAAAAGCTCGCATCTACCACTAGAGGAGTTTTACTGCTGACTGCAACTCCGGAACAACTGGGTAAAGCCAGCCATTTTGCGCGATTAAGATTGCTAGATCGTGATCGATTCAATGACCTTGATGTTTTTCTGCAGGAAGAAAAAAACTATCAGCCTTTAGCCGAAGTGGTTGACGTTCTGTTATCACAACAGAAGATGAACCAACAGCAGCAGAAACTGCTTACCAATATTCTAGATGAAACTGAACTGCAATTACTACAGCAACTTGAGACCGATGAAGACGGAGCTTACGAAGCAAGACAGCAATTAGTCGAACAAATTTTGGATCGCCATGGTACGGGACGCGTTCTGTTTCGTAATACGCGTAATGTCATCAAGGGGTTCCCTGCCAGAGAGGTGCATGCTTACCCACTGCCGATGCCCGAGGTTTACCAGCAGATATTTGAAGATTTTGGACAACAGACGACAGATAATCTTCAGCTATGGCTTTCGCCTGAGACCATATTGCAATCAGTCAGCGATGAACCGGATAGCTGGGGTTTGTTAGATCCTCGCGTTGAATGGCTCAGCAATTTTCTGCGTCAGAATATCAAACAAAAAGTTCTGGTAATCTGCCACAATGCGCAAACCGCCATTGACCTGGTGGCTCATTTGAAGCAATTAGGTGGTATTCAGTCAGCATTGTTTCATGAAGGACTCAGTCTGATTGAACGCGATAAAGCCGCTGCCTGGTTCGCTGACTTTGAGACAGGAACTCAGGTTTTAATCTGTTCAGAAATTGGCAGCGAAGGAAGGAACTTTCAATTTTCTCATAATTTGGTGTTGTTTGATCTGCCACTTAATCCGGATCTGCTGGAACAAAGAATCGGACGACTGGATCGCATCGGGCAAAATGCGGTCATCAATATTCATGTGCCTTATCTTGAAAATAGTGCTCAACAAATCATGTACAGCTGGTATCACCATGCGCTGAATGCATTCGAGCATACCTGCCCGGTTGGACAAAGTGTTTATATGCAAATGCATCATCAATTGCAGCAGAACCTGCAAAACCCAGATCAGGATTCTGATGAAATGATTAAGCAGGCAGCTCAACTGTATCAGCAATTAAATGAAGAACTGCAGCGGGGACGTGACCGCCTACTTGAATATAATTCCTGTCGTCCGCTGGTTGCTGAAAACTTAATAACAGAGACGCTCGAACTGGAACAGGACCAGGATATATTTCGTTACATGGAACGAATTTACGATTGTTATGGCATTGATAGCGAGATTCGTGGGCAGGATTGTTGGGTGCTTCATCCCAGCGATAATATGATTACAAAAATTCCTGGGCTGCCAGATGATGGTATGACGGTGACCTATAAGCGATCTACGGCTTTATCCAACGAAGACGTAAAATTTCTCAGCTGGGAACATCCATTTGTGCGTAACGCGATGGATTTGATCCGCAGCAGTGAGTTTGGCAATACCGCTTTAATGGCGATCAAGTATCCATCGGTACAACCGGGAACCATGTTGCTGGAGTGTCAGTTCATACTCGAAATTGCAGATAATAAACACTCACAAAATCAGCGTTACTTTCCGAATGCCCTGGTTCGGGTAGTGATTGATGAACAGAGTCGAGATCACAATAAAATACTGCACAAGGATGCGATTCGGAAAATTGCTCAATTTGTTGATGCCACTATCGCAGTCAAAGTAGTTAAGTCAAAACAGCAAGAAATAAAGCAACTATTACAAACAGCAGAATCCCATTGCCAGCAGCAACTGCCTGAAGCCATATCCAATGCCTTAAAATATAGTGAAAATCTACTCGGTAGTGAAATCAATCGCCTGCAGGCACTTCAAAAACTGAATGCTAATATTCGTGACGAAGAAATTGAATTCTTTCAAAACCAGTTAGCGCAGGTCAAACAATCGATCAAAGATGCAGCGCCAAGGCTCGATGCTATCCGTTTGATGATTGCGATATAAAAACCAATCAAATTCAAATACATGAATTCTCAACAAACTGCGATACAACAACATCAGCAACAAATATCAAAGTGTCGTCTGTGCCCTGACATGATTCCACCGGTCATTACCTGTCAACCAATCGTTACCAAAATTTTACTGATTGGACAGGCACCCGGTGATAAGGAAGGTGTGCTGGCAAAACCGTTCGCCTGGACCGCAGGTAAGACTCTGTTTAAATGGTTTTCCTCTATGGGTGTCGATGAAGAACAGTTTCGTCAGCGTGTTTATATGTCAGCGGTATGTCGCTGTTTTCCCGGCAAGAATCCAAAAGGTGGAGATCGTGTCCCTTCTCGCTTAGAAATCTCCACCTGTTCCCAGTGGTTAAATGAAGAGATTTCGATTTTACAACCTGAGCTAATAATACCGGTTGGTAAACTGGCTATTAATCAATTTATTCCTCTAAAAAAACTCACAGAAGTTATAGGTCAACAATTTATCAAAACAGTAAGTGGTAGTTTACGAGATATCATTCCACTGCCTCATCCTTCAGGCGCATCAACATGGCATCGAATGGAGCCGGGTATAACGTTATTGCAAAAGGCCCTGAATAAAATTGAAGAACATAAAAGCTGGCAGGTTTGTTTTAACAGCGAAAGTTGTTGAAAAGTTATTTGATTTGTCCGTAGTGTGGTGTTGACGGTCATTTGACTGACCTACAGGGCGTGGGGTCATGCGCCAATTACGGATTTTTAGCGATTTAAAATTACCGTGGAGTTCGACCCTTCGAAACTCTGCAGAGAAACGATGTCTGTTGGCTCTTGCTCATTTTCATGGGGTCAGGCATATATAACTCTTAAAGGAGCTACAATAATGAGCCGACTTGAAGATTTGATTCATCGATTTACTGTACAAAAATCCCATTTAGACCGTGCCATTGCTTTGTGTAAGGATATAGAGGGCTTAGTCATCGAAGTTGGCTTGGGAAGTGGACGTTCTTTTGATCATTTACGAGAGAAATTAAACAACAATCCTATCTTTACATTTGATTACCGTGTGGAAACACATCCCGGTTGTGCCCCCAGAGAAGAGCAATGTATTCTTGGAGATATTGAAGAAACTTTACCTAAGTTTTCTAACTCTCGATCAGGACAGGCGGCTTTGATTCATATGGATATAGGCACTAAGAAATATGATGAAGATATTGTTCTGTATCAAAAACTGACTCCGGCTATCATTAAATTAATGGCGCCGAAAGCTTTGCTTGTTTCCGATCGTCCCATAAGTGATCAGAGCCTAAAAGAGCTAGAACCTTTTGGAGCCAACCATCCATGGAAATACTTTTCCTACCAAAAGAATTTTTAAAAAGTAAACTCACCATTTTCACAGTAAAGATTACCAGAACTGTCTCCAGTTCTTTTTCTGATACAGCTGGGCGTGATATGTAACGGCACAATTTTTCCAACTTATCACGTTCCAAATCTGTGCTGCTACCCCTGCATGAAGGTTAAACCTGTCTCTTTAGCCACCTGGGCATATCGTTCAGCCTCTTCAACCGAAGGTAACGTCTGCAAGGTAAATAGCTTGTGTCCCTGTTGTTGTCTAGCTAAATCAAATCTTTTAACTTTTTCAATCAGGTAAGGTTTTAATGTATTTCAGTGCAGCGTTAACCCCAAAGTGCTGATTGCGGAGGATAAACAAAACCCTGCTCAAATTTCAGTCCGTCATCACGATCTTTATCCAACAACAGTGGGCCATCCAGATCTACTATGGCAGCATCCTGGGCGACGACAAGCGCCGGTGCCATTGCCAGTGAAGTGGCCAACATACAACCCACCATTATTTGAAGTCCCTCAACTTCTGCCTGCTGACGAAGCGCCATGGCTTCGGTTAACCCGCCCGTTTTATCCAGTTTGATATTGATCATGTCGTATTTACCCAATAGGTCATCTAGTGATGCCCGTTCATGACAGGATTCATCCGCGCATATCGGGATTGGGCGATTCAGAGTTCTCAGAGCTTCGTCCTTTCCAGCAGGCAGTGGCTGTTCTATCATTTCGACCCCGAGAGCTACTAACTTTGGAATAAGTTGCTGGTAAATTTCGGTCGTCCAGCCTTCATTGGCATCGACGATAAGACGGGCATCTGGGGCTCCTTTTCTCACCGCCTGCACTCGTTCAGAATCTTCCTGACCTGCCAGTTTCAGTTTTAACAGAGGTCGATGAGCATTTTCTACAGCTACTTTATACATATTTTCTGGTGTATCCAGAGAAAGGGTATAAGCGGTAGTCAGGGCTTCTAATGTTGAGATTCCGGCAAGTTCCCAGGCACGGCAATTTGTTTTCTTTGCCTGCAGATCCCAAAAGGCACAATCAACCGCATTCCGGGCTGCCCCAGCAGGCAACCTCTGTTGTAATTGTTTACGATCCATCCCCTGCATTATGTCTGCTTCCAGGGAGCGGATTAACGCCAGGACTGAATCAACGGTTTCACCGTAGTGAGCATAAGGCACACATTCACCTCTTCCTTTGTAGTGACCGTCGAAGATTTCAACCACCACCACTTCAGCACTGGTTTTTGTGCCTCGAGAGATTGTAAAACCGCCCTGGATAGGCCAGGTTTCAGATTTGGTAGTTAGTTTTAACATTCGGTGAAATTATCCACAAAATTCTTCATGTTTTTTCGACAAATATTTCGAACGCCTGTTGTTGATTTTAGTTTCCAGTCTGAGGTGACAATGAGTTAAACCCGTTTCTTAGTCAATCGTCGAATTTTACCTAAACTTTCAGAATCGAACTAGATATTGTAAAACAGGTCTCCTATAATTTCTTTTTACTTGCACCCATCCTGTATCACTATGAGTATATCGCTAAATATTGCCCTAAACTTTGGTAGCACAAATCTGCAATGAAATATGGAATCTGTCCATTGAGTGTAGTTCCGATTCGAGCCGAATCTAGTAGTAAGTCTGAGCAACTGACACAGCTGTTGTTTGGAGAGATGTTTACCATTTTAGACGAGGTTGAAGATAGTACCTGGTGGTACATTAAGATTAAGCATGATGAACATCAGGGTTGGGTGGAAGGACAGCGAGTTCGCCACATCGACTCGGTAACGTTTAATAACGTCAATATCGTTTTTGCTGCTGATATGATGGGCTATACCATCGAAAAAGAGTCCGGCAAGCGTTTTCTAATACCTGCGTGTTGCGTTTTCCAAAACTATAACAAGGGTTTATTCCAACTCGGAGACAGGACTTTTGAGTATCATGGCACAGTGATCTCTGGCAAGAAGGTAATTACAAAACAGAACATTGAACCTTTCCTGAAAGCTTACATGCAGTCACCCTATCTCTGGGGTGGTCGTCATCCTTTCGGAATAGATTGTTCGGGCTTAACGCAGAATATTATGCGTTTATGTGGTTTATCACTACCGCGTGATGCCATCCAGCAAGCTGAACACGGCACAACGGTAGACTCTGTTACAGAAGTACAATACGGTGATTTAGCATTTTTCAGCGATGCCGATGAAACTATCAATCACGTCGGGATTGTGACGGAAAATAACCAGTTGGTTCATGCTGTAGAATGTGTGAAGGTAAGTCGGTTGGATCAAAAAGGAATTTTTGATCTGGAAAAGCAAGAGTATACGCATCAGTTGAGGATTATTAAAAGGTTACGGATCTAGCAATAAAAACACTCAAAGATTAGCTTATGATATCTGAGGGCGTATCAGTAAATGATATCCATCTTGACCTGATAGCATAAAAACAGGCACAATTGAATGCTCGTCTTCGGGGTAATTAAAAAATACTACCCTCAAGGCGAATAATAAATTAATAAATCTCAATAACACCAGAGGGTAACATGATGAAAAGTTTCAGGAGTATTATACTCGGGGCTGTCGCCTGCGCGATTGTCGCTACAGCAAATCTGTCGTACGCAGCAACACCAGACAATATACTAGTCATCGCCAATCGTATCGATGATATAACCACGCTTGATCCGGCCCAGTCATTTGAATTTGCTGGCTCAGATTTAAGCCGAAATGTTTATGGCAAGCTGGTCAACTTTGATCCTGCGGATTTCTCTAAAGGGTATCAGCCTGACCTGGCGAAAAGCTGGACAGTTTCGGGAGATGGCAAGACCATCACTTTCAAGATGCGTGATGGCGTAAAATTCCATTCAGGCAATCCGGTTACGGCGGCCGATGCAGTCTATTCCTTGCAACGAGCAGTCAAACTCAATAAGACACCATCCTTCATTCTGACCCAGTTCGGATTTTCTGCCGATAATGCTGATCAGACGATCAAGCAGATTGATAACATGTCATTTTCAATCACTACCGATGTGAAATATGCCACATCTTTTGTACTTAACTGCCTGACTTCGACTATTGGTGGCATCGTTGACTCCAAACTCGTCAAAAGCCACGCAAAAGACGGTGATTTTGGCAATACCTGGCTGAAAACCAATACTGCTGGTTCGGGTGCTTACAAGCTGGTCAACTGGAAGCCAAATGAATCTTATACGCTGACAGGCAATGCTGATTTCTATCTCGGTGCTCCAAATCTTGATCGAGTAATTGTTCGACATATTCAGGAATCTGCCACTCAGCGCCTATTGCTGGAAAAAGGCGATATAGATTTGGCACGTAACCTCAACCCTGATGATATCTCAGGTATTACCGGTAAATCAGGCATAGCTGTGGATAGTGATTTGCGCGGACGTTTGATGTATATCTCAATGAATCAAAAAGACCCAATTCTTTCAAAGCCGAAAGTCATTGAAGCGCTTAAATACCTGATCGACTACAAAGGTATGCAAGATACTTTTCTTAAAGGCCAATACACCATCCACCAGGCATTTCTACCTCGTACCTATCTGGGTGAAATTGCTGATAAGCCGTATTCATATAATGTAAGCAAAGCCAAAGCGCTGTTGAAAGAAGCTGGACTTGAAGGTGGTTTTAATCTCAAGATCAACGTGCGTGAAGCTCAGGAGCGTATCGAAATATCGCAGTCAATTCAGAACACCTTCGGCAAGGCTAATATCAAGGTGACCATGGAAGTTGGAACTGGCAAACAGACACTGTCGAAATATCGTGCACGTGAGCACCAGATTTATGTCGGTGCGTGGGGGCCGGATTATCCAGATCCAAATACCAATGCAGCTACCTTTGCAGCCAATCCGGATAATTCCGATGAGGCCAAGGCAACTGGCCTTCTGGCCTGGCGTAATGCATGGCATTTGCCAGAAATGTCCAAGCAAACCAAAGCAGCCGTTCAGGAAGGAGACCGTGACAAGCGTGCAGCCATGTACGAGTCGATTCAACGTGAGCACCAGAAACGTGCACCGTTTGCGATCATGTTCCAGAAGATTGAACAGGTGGGCCGTCGCGACAATGTTAAAGGCATCAATCTTGGTGGCGCAATTACAGCCATATCTTACTGGCCAATCACCAAATAAGCCTGTGTGACGTTTAATAGGAACACTAGTATGGAAAACGGAAAAAGGCGGCGTAAGCCGCCTTTTTATTCCTGGATAAAAGGTTTCAGTAAAACACTTTTCACGGTGCTGATCACCATGGTTGGCCTGTTGTTCGTGACCTTTATTATTGGCCGGGTAATGCCAATAGACCCGGTACTTTCGATTGTTGGTGAGAGTGCAACCAATGATGTTTATGAGGCCGCCTATCGGGAACTGGGTCTTGATAAACCACTATACATGCAATTCTTGATTTTCCTGTGGGATGTCATGCAGGGAGATTTTGGCGAATCGCTTTTGACCGCCCGGCCTGTTTCGCAGGATCTGATTCGGGTTTTCCCCGCGACCCTTGAACTTGCTACCGTTGGCACGATTATCGGTGTAACGCTGGGTGTGCCACTTGGCGTGATTGCAGCCGTTAAGCAAGGCAGTTGGATTGATCACATTGCCCGGGTTGTGGCACTTGTTGGATATTCCATGCCAGTATTTTGGATCGGATTGATTGGGTTGTTGGTGTTCTACGGCATGCTCGGTTGGGTCGGTGGACCTGGACGACTTGATATTTTCTATGTTGATATTGTGCCCAGTGTTACCGGCATGATCCTCATAGACAGCCTGCTGGCTGGGGATACGGCGGTCTTCTGGAATGCCGTTTCACATATCATTTTACCCGCTGGTTTGCTGGCCTATTACTCGCTGGCCTATATCTCGCGCATGACGCGTTCTTTCATGCTTGAACAGCTCGATCAGGAATATATCACCACGGCCAGGGTGAAGGGGCTTTCTGAAAGTGCAGTAATCTGGCGCCATGCTCTAGGGAATGTGAAAGTACCATTGGTGACGGTGATAGCGCTTTCTTATGCGGGTCTGTTGGAAGGATCAGTGCTAACAGAGACTATATTTTCCTGGCCAGGGATTGGTTTGTACATCACGACAGCGCTGCTCTCGGCCGACATGAATGCTGTACTCGGTGGTACGGTTGTTGTCGGGCTGGTTTTTGTCTGTCTTAATATATTTTCTGACCTGCTCTACAAAGTCTTTGATCCGAGGGCTAAATGAGCCTAAGCCCGCGTTTCTCATCATCGCTCGTAGCGAGACGGCGAAAGGTCGTGCCGTGCCCGTATTTCACGACCGATGAGTGCGCAGACATAGTTGACACTATGTTGAGTGCTCTGACCGAGAGAAATACGGGCAGGGTGCGGAATAGCGCCGTCGCAGTAGAGGGATGGTGAGAATGCGGGCTGACCAAACGCCACAAAAGCAAAGCTTGCGAGAGTGGTTAAACAGTGAAATACCAACCTCGCGGCGACAGGCAAAACTGTCCGCCTGGTATCGTTCCTGGCTTGCACTACGCGCCAACCCGATGGCAATGTTTGGCCTGCTGATCCTGGTCTTTCTTATTTCAATCGCCATATTGGCCCCTTTAATTGCACCGCATGATCCCTTTGAACAGGATCTTGCAGCCCGTCTGACACCGCCAGGTGAAGGTGGATATATTCTGGGTTCAGATTCTCTAGGACGCGATATTCTGAGTCGCCTGATGTACGGTTCACGCATTACCTTGTATATCGTCATGTTAGTGGCCTTGATGGCGCCGATTGTCGGCTTGCTGGTCGGTACGGCTGCCGGTTATCTTGGCGGTTGGGTTGATGTGGTGCTGATGCGAATAACCGATATTTTTCTGGCATTTCCGCGCCTGGTTCTGGCTCTTGCTTTTGTCTCGGCACTCGGGGCAGGTATCGAAAATGCCGTGCTGGCCATAGTGCTAACGGCCTGGCCGCCTTATGCCCGCATTGCTCGGGCCGAAACACTCACCATTCGTGGTGCAGACTTTATACACGCAATCAAATTGCAGGGTGCGGGGCCGATGCGGGTGATCGTGCATCATATCTGGCCGCTTTGTATTTCATCGTTGATTATTCGAGTGACGTTGGATATGGCAGGAATTATTCTGACCGCTGCCGGTTTAGGTTTTCTTGGTCTGGGGGCACAACCGCCTTCGCCAGAATGGGGTGCGATGATCTCCGCCGGGCGACAGTTTATCCTCGATCATTGGTGGGTCGCAACCATGCCCGGACTGGCCATCTTCACCGTATCCCTTGCCTTTAACCTGTTGGGCGATGGTTTGCGTGACGTGCTCGATCCAAAGAAAAGCGGAAAGTAACAACATTGCTATGACAACGTTATTAGATGTTCAGAATCTCAGTGTTAGCTTCCCCACCCGCAGTGGTATGTTTGAGGCGGTTCGAGATATTAGTTTTTCCTTAGGTAAGGAGCGGCTTGGCGTTGTTGGCGAATCAGGTTCGGGTAAATCGATTACCGGGCGCTCCATATTACGGCTGATCAGAAGCCCTGGCGTTCTAAAAGCAGACCGAATTGACCTTGAAGGTACGGACCTGCTCTCGCTGTCAGAAAAACAAATGCGTGACGTACGCGGTCATAAAATTTCGATGATCATGCAAGACCCAAAATTCTCGCTAAATCCAGTGATGCGCATTGGTGAACAAATTTGTGAAGCTTATCGTTTACATGCCAGAGCATCAAAGGCAGAGGCCAAGATAAAAGCTATTAGCATGCTGGAAGCTGTAATGATTCGTGATCCAGAACGGGTATTCAAATCATATCCGCATGAAATGTCTGGTGGTATGGCGCAGCGCATTATGATTGCCATGATGTTGATTCCGGATCCACAAATTCTGATTGCCGATGAACCAACCTCAGCGCTTGATGTGACAGTACAAAAAGAAGTGTTGGAAATTATGGACGATCTAGTTCGCGAGCGAGGCATGGGACTGATTTTTATCAGCCATGACCTTAACGTGGTGTCCGCTTTCTGCGACCGTGTTTTGATTATGTATGCCGGTCGTATTGTTGAAACCTGCCAGGCAGACCAACTACATCAGGCGAAACATCCGTATACTCAGGGTCTGCTTAATTCTTTGCCGCAACTGGAACATCCTGTTGACCGTCTTGAAGTGTTAAAGCGTGATGAATCTTGGCGTCTGGCGCCCAGTGTAGTAAATACGGAGACTGCAGGATGAGCGGTGGTGAAGGCATTGAACTGAAGGACGTCAATGTCTGGTTCGGTGAACATGAAGATCGAGTCGATGCCGTTATCAATGCAAGTTTCAATATTCCATTAGGAGGTAGTTTCGGCCTGGTTGGAGAATCAGGGTCGGGAAAATCGACCATTCTACGTGCGATAACCAATCTGGTTCCAACCTGGTCAGGTTCCATTTCGGTTCTGGGAAAGGTATCCGGAAATGCTCACGAAAAGAGTTTCTACTCCGCCGTGCAAATGGTTTTCCAGGACCCTTACGCTTCGCTTCATCCGCGACAGACCGTTGACCATGTACTTTCTGAAGCGTTGTATCTGCATAAATTTAGGGACGCAGATAAGCGTATCGTCAGTGTATTAGATGATGTCGGGTTGGGTCAGACTTTCCGTTTTCGATATCCGCATCAATTGTCAGGCGGTCAGCGCCAGCGGGTTGCGATTGCCCGTGCCCTGATTATCGAACCTTCTGTCCTGTTGCTGGATGAGCCGACATCGGCGCTGGATGTTTCGGTTCAAGCTGAGATACTTAATCTGCTTACCGATCTTCGTGCTGAACACGGCCTGACCTACCTCATGGTTTCGCACGATCTTGCTGTGGTTGGTCACATGTGCAGCGATATTGCTGTGATGAATCTCGGGCGCATCGTTGAATTACTAAATGTGGAAGATTTACGAGCCTTGCGAGCAAAACACCCGTATACAAAGCAACTACTTGAGGCCAGCGTACAACGTCGACGAGAAGTTTGATTATAAAATTATTTATTCCAGGTAAAAGGAGATTCCAATGGCACGAATCGCTGTAGGCGGTTTCAATCATGAAACAAACGTTTTTGCGCCGCATAAAGCTGAGTACGATTATTTTCTTCGAGCCAGTGGTGGTTGGCCAGCTCTGAGCCGAGGTGAAAAAATGCTGGATGAATTGTATGGTGTCAACCTTCCTGCCGCCAATGCTATTGATCGGCTTCGAGAGCTTGGACATCAAATCGTGCCTTTACTCTGGTGTTCGTCAACACCTTCAGCCCATGTCACTGAAGAAGCCTTCGAGAATATTTCTGCGATGATGATTGAAGACCTCAACAAGTCACCAGCAGTTGACGCGGTGCTTCTCGATCTTCATGGTGCCATGGTGTGCGAACATATACCCGATGGCGATGGTGAATTGATTCGTCGGGTACGCGAAACCGTGGGTGGGCAAGTTCCCGTCGCAGTGTGCCTGGATTTACATGCGAATGTTAGTGACCAGATGATCGAACAGGCCAGTTTTCTGGAAATCTACCGAACCTACCCGCACGTTGATATGGGTTTAACCGGTGATCGTGCTGCGAAGCTTTTGCACAGGCTCTTGCAGGAGGGTCTGGCACGATTTCCAGCTATGACTACAAAACGCGCCAACTTTTTGATTCCGCCGCACTGGGCCAGTACTCTGATGGATCCGGCACGTTCAATTTATAATCTTTTGGAAAAACTGGATGATGATGATATTCAGGGGATTTCACTTGCCTGTGGTTTTCCCTATTCAGATGTGGCTGAAGTTGGCCCTTGTGTTGTTGCTTATGGTTTTGATCAATATAAGGTTGATAAAGCTGCTGATATTTTATTTTCAGAGATTAATCTTAACGAGGCTGCATTCAACGGCCATCTTTATAAAGTTGATGAAGCCGTGAAGGAAGCAATACGCTTGTCAGCAGATGCAAATGCGCCAATAATTCTGGCAGATACTCAGGACAATCCTGGTGGTGGCGGGCCGGGTGATACTACCGGCCTTCTGCGTGCTCTGGTGGAACACAAGGCAACCGGTGCTGTGGTAGGTGTAATTGCTGATCCTCAGGTAGTGGCACAAGCACATGCCGCAGGTAAGCACACCACTATTAATGCACAGCTGGGGGAAAAATCAGGTCTGCCCGGACATTCACCATTTTGCGCAGAATTTCATGTGCTGAATATATTCGAAGGTACGTTCAAATCAACCGGACCTATGATGGCCGGCGCTACAATGAATATAGGCGCAACTGCATTACTAGAGACTGGTGGCGTAAAGATTGTCGTGGGATCTATACCGATGCAAGCCCTGGATCAGTCAATGTTTAGTCATCTTGGGGTTGAACCTGCAGAACAAAAAATCGTTTCGCTGAAAAGCTCGGTACACTTTCGCAATGATTTTCAGGACATCGCTGCCGCCATTTTACTGGTGGCGTCTCCAGGTCCGGTTTTAGCCGATTTAGCTTCGGTTCCATTTCGTCATCTGCGACCTGATATACGCATCACTTCCTGATTCATAAGATAGAAATGGCTCCTTAAGTGACAATTGATAACGCGACGATAAATGCTGATCACGACTTTCGGGCTTCTTACGATCAAGCCACAGTTGTTGTTCCAGCCTGTTATGCAGGAGGCAAAATAAAACGTGGCAAGATGACTGATATGATTGAATTACTACTTCAACTCAAATCAGCAGGTGGCCAATATCTGGTACTGATTTTTTTACAGGGTTCGAGATATCTTCAATACGAGCAGAGAATTGCGAACTGGATTGTAGATCGATTCAACATAATTCTGATCGCACCTGCCACTCATGAACTTGCAGGACGACCTGGCTACACTTCACCAACCGCAACTGAAATATACCAAAGGGTACACAGGTATCGACTCAATGAGCTGGATTATGTTGTTAATCGCCTTGCTGATTTGATTGCTCTTGATGACAATAATCTTCTGTTAATGGGACAATCAGAAGGTGCGGTAGCAGTTGGAACTTGGCAAGGAAAAGCAAGTGCGCGAATTCTGCTGGCATGGAGCTGTGAACATAATTATTTTAGTCGTGACCATGTTCTTGCCGGCGACTGTGAATCTACCTGGATGCTTAATATTGTGGGTTCAAAAGATGAATATTTTGCAAATGAAAATTCTCTCAGTTCTGAAGATGGCGTCACAGGTCATGGGACAAAAAACTTATCAAGATTTAAAAATGCAAAGGTAATTATTTATCCAGGCTGGGGGCATCGTATACTGGAACACCCCAATGCAGGGTACGACATCGCTGCTTTTGTTGAACAATTTTGTGCTGGGTTAGAAACCGACTAATGTCGCAAGATTACATTGATACTCTGCATAGTGAAATTCTGTAAAAGGTAAACCTGAGGTTATTTGTATATGACTGAGTACGAAACACGCGTAAATAAGTGTCATATTGAACTGGGCATTGCTGCGGAATATCAAAAATTATGCGATCTCCCGATTCAAAAAGAAGCAACAAACCTGGTTCATATAGGGCAAGATATTTTTGACAGACCGCAACAGCTTGAAAAACAAGCTGCAACTGCCTGGTTTAATTTGAGAGATGCAGCAAAAAAAGATGATGTAACGCTAAATGTAGTCTCAGCTTATCGAAGTCTGGAAAAACAAGTGTTGATATTCCGCCGAAAATTAGATAATGGCAGTGACATTTATGATATTTTGAAAGTAAATGTGGCGCCTGGATTCAGTGAACATCATACTGGGAGAGCTCTGGATTTAACCACGCCAGATAGCCAACCTTTGTCAGAAAGTTTTGAGGATACTGCAGCGTTTAACTGGTTGATTGATCATGCTGGCGCATGTGATTTTACCTTGTCGTATCCGAGAAATAATGGAAAGGTTGCCTATGAACCCTGGCATTGGGCTTTCCAGGTGAAATGACTAAATTTAGCACGAGTTTTTAATATTGGGGTTGGAAGCAAGATGCTTCTCCTAATTAAAATAACTTATTCCCATTTTGACTTAATAAAAAACAGTGGAAGCTGCGATTTCTATAACTTAATAACTATAAATTGGAGATTTTTCAGATTGACATAATGTCAGAATTTAAAGATTTTGCAGTGAAAGGAAATGTAGTCTATATGGCTGTAGGTATTATCGTCGTTGCCGCGTTTGGCAAAATTGTTTCTTCCTTTGTTGCGGTTGAGTTTAGCGATCTCGCCATAACTCTTCGGGAAACCAGCAGTGAAATTGCAGCGGTAAAACTCAACTACGGTAGGTTTGTTCAGACGATAATTGAATTTACGATCATTGCATTTGCTATTTTCATAGCGGTAAAATTGATTAATAATCTGAAGAAAAAAGAAGAGGCTCCTGCTGAGCCGTCCACGCCTTCAAATGAAGAAGCTTTATTGATAGAAACTAGTGGTTTGTTGAAAAAATAGAATCAAAATTTTATTGAAATAAACTTTCAACTTAGGAAAGCAAAGGCGTGTTTAATTACGCCTTTGCTTTTTATTGTAGCCCAAAATATCTTCAACTTATTTTTGTGTGAACTCAATTCTCCTGTTTTGAGCTCGACCCAAAGCAGTTTCATTATCAGCTACAGGTTGGCTCTCACCCAATCCTTCAATGCTTAACCGGCTGGCATCAACACCAAGTATAACCAGGTAATTTTTTACTGATTTTGCGCGTTCATACGACAGGCGCAGATTGTTTATGTCGCTACCAACATTGTCAGTGTGGCCTGTAATCAGGTAGTTTATGCTATCCAGGCATTCAAAGGCTTCGGCGATACTTTCTTTGCCCAGACTAGTCAGTTTGGGGCTGCCGAGCTCGAACTCAACCTGTGCTGACGTTAGTATCTTTTTACAATCAGGTTCCATCTTTGCAGGTGTTACTACAATCTGAGGTTCTGTCTCCATCACTTTAGCTGGCGATCCTACCACTGTTTCGAAAAAAAGCACCTGGTTGTCAATTTTCCAGTCTAAGCCCTGGCTGGAGCTTATTTCATCTAGCAGTTTTGCCACACCTTCTTTATCCGGGCTTGCGCCACTAAGCATAAACTGATCTGGTGAAAAATAGAGCGCCAGATGATTGATTTCTGGCAGGCGCTGAATAACTGATTCAATATTAAATTCAGAGATGATTGCTGTGTTCTGGTTAATCGACAGGAATGAATCGACCTGATCAGCGCCAAAACGGGCTTTAATGGAATTTAGTATTGAGAAGTAAGTAGTTTTATCTGCAACTTGCCCTTCTACTTCAAAACGATTACCAATTTGTAGCAGATTGAGCTGGTAGGGTTCAGTGAGGATCTAGATAGGTACCAAAACAGCGGCTGGTGTTGGTTCGGGTTCAACCGGCTCCATCACTTTCGGTACACTTGGCTTTGTTTCGATTACAGGGGTAAGCTGTTCTGAAACGGAAGGTGTCATTGATGCTGTTTGCTATCAGTGAGACTATCTGCATCCTTGCAACAGGATGCCTGCTGCCAGGAATCTGTTATCCAAGGAATAATAAGTATAATGACCAGAATGAGCATGATGATAACAGCCCACAAGTCGAATTTTCGCCATCCATTCTGACTGCGAAGTTGAGAACGTGACATGATTATTCTCCCACGCCTAGTTTTTAGTCGACAGGTAGATCAAGCTGTCCTTCAGTTCTTTCAGCGCTTGCCAGTCTTCTTTTTCAATCAATTGTGATTGTTCTGGCCAGGATTCCGGCTTTGCCAGCTTGAAGGCTGAGCCATTGTCATCCAGTATTTTTTGCAGTTCTGCTACGTTTGTATTACTCAATGTCTGAAATGTCTGTATGCCCTGTTGGTTAAGCAGCAGCATAATTTTTGGTCCTATTCCAGATACCAATTTAAGGTTGTCCTTGCCTCTTTTTTGTTTCAAAAATCCGAATCTGGATGCTAAAGCCGCAGCGCTACTGTTATTATTTGAGGTTGAGATCTGGGCTTCTAGTGATTCAATTTCATCCCGCAGTCTCAGGATTTCGCGAATGTTCTTCTGATCTGGACCACCGTCTCGATGGAAAATCCGGTCATATAACCAGAGCAGAAAAAAACCGAGCAAGATACCAAGAATGACCCACCATAAATAACAGCTAAAAAATTCAGACATTGTTTATCCCCGTGTTTTTTGAGCAATTCGTGAAAAGAACTGCAGATATACTTTTGTTAGTGTACTTGTTTTCCCCTTTAGCCAGTCATTTATCTGTTAAGGATGATTTTAAGCACTTGATTTTACAGTAATGAAATTATGAATGCAGACTTCAGCGCTTGCCCAATCTATAGAGCAACTCAAAGTTAGCGCAAGTCCTTTCTTGTCACTAATAATTTCACCCAAAGGAGTGAAATTATCACCGTTTTTGACATGTAAGCTTCCATCAAGATAAGCCAGATTTTCTTGTTGCTCTGAATCCAGTATATTTCATTCCTATAAGTTTAAGACGTCAAAATTGTTTACCTGATATTGAAATTTTCTTGTATCAGAAGCTGAAAATGCGGTAATTAACCTGCATTCCACTGCTATTATTTACAGTAGAGTGGATGCTATTATTAATGTTACCGTTATACAATTTAACGATGAAATAACTTGCTACATTATCGACTAGGTGTCTGGTATTTTTCCAACTGAGATCCTGCATCTGTTTTAAGTATTCAGGCAAACGCAAAGTTCAATCAGTGAACTTATTCAGGGATTAGGGTTGGGTCTGGCCTTTGTGGAGGCCGTGGTTAAACGACATTCAAGTCAAATTAGAGTCGAAAGTGTCTAGGAAAGGGTCCAAGTTTTATCGCTACTATTTCAAAAATTTTCTCGCCATACCCATCAAACCGCTTACACCCCCAACTGAATCGAGTAGCGATCCGCCTGGACTGGATTTGTCAATAACCTGTGGGAGCATATCAACTAGTCCACTCTTGGCTGTTTCTTCATCGATATTGAGTTTGGATGCAAATTCAGAAATTTTATCTGCACCAAGCAAATCACTAACTTGACTGCCCGAAATTGCTTCGTTTTGACCGTCACCAAGCCAGGAGGACGCCATATCAGCGAGTCCGCCACCACCTTGCATTTTTGATACTAAACCAGCAATATCAATACCGTCTCCACCTCTTGTCAAACCGCCCAGAGCGGACATTAAATTACCGGACTGATCGTCTCCCAATCCTATTTTTCTCTGTAATAATTGAACACCTATTTGCATATTATCCATTATTCCCTCCTGTGGGATCAATTGAATAAATATTTATTAACCTGAGTTCATGGATCCATGGGTAAGCATTATTTTCTATTATTGCCGCCCCAAATGGTATTTTTGGCCTAGAATTGATCCAATTTTATCAGTCTAGCTGGCAACTCTTCAACCAAATAATTGCATTCTAATCTTGCCTACGATTATCTCGCGGTATATTTAATCGTTGTCGCCTTTCCCACAGGCTTTTACGGCTTATGCCGAGCTGTTCAGCCATTTCGGTCTCGCTCATGTCATTTTCATGTGTCATAACAAATTCAACCAGATATTCGTCCAGAGATAAATTGGTCTTTGAAGAAGTTATATTTTGATTTCCGATTGCCTGCTGTAAGCCTAATTCTTGAGTATCAATGATTTGGTTGTTGCTCAGCAAAATAGCGCGCTCGATAACATTTTCTAATTCTCTAACATTGCCTGGCCAGTCGTACTGTTGCATTAGATTTAAAGCGGATTCACTAAAGGAGTAGGGTTTTCGATCAAATTTTTGTGAAGTATTCTCTAATATGGTTAATGCAAGCTCAATAATATCCTTGCCACGAACGCGTAATGGCGGCATGTTAATTTCAAGGACATGAAGACGATAATACAGGTCTTTACGAAATAACCTCTGCTCTACCATTTGCAGAAGATTTCGGTGCGTAGCCGCGATTAGGCGTACATCGACATGTTGCGTTTTACTGGAACCAACCCGCCTTATTTCACCTTCTTCCAGAACACGAAGCAGCTGAGCCTGGACTTCCAACGAAAGTTCGCCGACTTCATCGAGAAATAATGTGCCGGTATCTGCTGCGGCGAAAAGACCTTTATGGCTTTGAACAGCTGAGGTAAACGCACCTTTTTTATGACCGAATAGTTCAGACTCAATCAGGGATTCCGGAATTGAAGCACAATTGAGGCTGATAATTGGATTGTTGGCTCTGGCGCTTTTAGTATGAATCGTCCGAGCAACCAGTTCTTTGCCAGTGCCTGTTTCACCTAAAATTAGTACTGATGTATCGGTATCAGCAACACGATCGATAAGATTATAAACCTGTTTCATCGGGGGGCTTTTTCCAATTAAACCGCGCAGAGGATGACGTTGTTCAAGCTCATGTTTAAGTGCTTTATTTTCATCCCGCAGATTTTGATTCTTGATCGCTTTTTTAACCTGAAGAACCATTTCATCATGATTAAAGGGTTTGGAAATATAATCAATCGCACCTTGTTTCATAGCATCAACTGCAGACTGAACAGATGAATAACTGGTCATGATTAATACTGGAACGGGGTCGGCTTTTTGTATTAAAACCGTGCCCGCTTCACCCGGGAGACGAATGTCGGCAATGATGAGGTCAAAGTTAGATAACCCCTCTTTTTCTGCCGCGGATACAGAATCCACTGCTGTGGTTCTAAAATGATTTCTTTGCAGCAATCTGGTCAGACTCTCGCGGATGACTTTTTCATCTTCGACAATAAGAATTTCAGCCATTGCTAGTGTTCCTGAACTGATTTAGCGTTGACTAGCGGAATATGTAAAACAAATTCACTGCCTTTACTGGAAGTGCTGTAAACACTAATCTGTCCGCCCAATTTTTGCATAATGGTGTACGCCAGAGATAAACCGAGACCGGTCCCTTTGCCTGCTTGCTTGGTGGTAAAGAAAGGGTCGAATATCTTTTGAATATTGTATTCTTTGATACCATAACCCTGGTCAATAACAGAAACTTCGATCATTTGCCGGTTTGAATCATTGGTCGCTTCGGTGATTTTAATCTCGCTTCCTTCGCTGGAAGCATCACAGGCATTGCTGAGTAAAATGACGAATACCTGAATAAACTGTTGAAAATCGCCGAGAATACTGGTGTCTTGATGACACTCATTGAGGTACTGAATTTGTTTTCCCTTATGGCTTAATGAGACCAGTCTTATAGCCTGGGCCACTGATTCTCTAAGGTTAACGGTTTCTATTTCATCATTGGGTAAGGTATTGACATGGCTGTAGCTCACCAGAGATTGTACGATTTTGTTGATGCGTTCAGTTAATTCCAGGATGTTAACTATGCCCTCGGATTGCACTTTTTTATCTTCCGGCATTTCTTGAATTTCCTGCGCCAGGCAGGCAATGCCGGTCACCGGGTTTCCAATCTCGTGAGCAATGCCGGTTGCCAGCTGGCCAATTGATGCCAGTCTTTCGCTATGGGCCAGTTCGGATTCAAGTTGATATATTTCGGAGTGGTCTTCAATTAAAACGATATAACCACTATTTTTTTGAGCATCATTCTGACGTCCGGAAATGACCGATTTGTACAGATTAAGAATTGAAACTTCATTTTTGAATGGCACCCTGTGCTGGCGAATAAAGCGTTTTTCACCCAGTACAAATTTTGCAATTAATTCGCCCCAGGGAGCAGCAATTTTTGTCAAATGCAGTCCAAGCACTTGTGCTTCCGTTTTAGCTGACAGGGCTTGCATGGCACCATTCCAGCTAACGACCTCCAACTCAGGGCTGATGGTGACTACAGCCAGCGGTAAATCATGTAAAACCTGTCGATGGAAACGACGTAAGGAATCCAGTTCCCCCGCCATTTCTTTTAATTCGGTTCGAGAATCTGTCAGGCTTCTTTCGACAAATTTTATGGTATCTGCGATAGCGGTTTGCGCGTTGCTATCAACCTCCAGTCTCTCGTTGACAATCATGGTTGACATTACCGGGCCTAATAATCCAGACAGGTTATGGCCTATCTGAACCCGTAGGGCACTGAGATCATTGCGAGTCAATGTTTGATCATCCAAACCCATATCCTTTATCGCAAGTTCGATTTCCTTTTTCGCCATAGAATCGCCTATGACATCGCTCAATTGCAACTCAAATTGATCGATGGAAACAGCAGATGTTAAACTGGGTGGACGATAAATATCATTGCTTTTGCAGGCTGCAGCCGCTTCTCTTTCTCCGGCTTGCTGTGGTCTAAGCAGGGAGACCACAGCAAAAGCTAGAAAGTTAAAAGCCAGTGACCAAAACGCACTGTCAGTTGAAGTCATAGGGAAAATGATGAGCTCCAGCGGGCTGTCGGCAATCCATCCAGCCCGGGCAAACAGAGGCAATATCAGGGTCACAAACCAGATTAGCCCGCCAACCATCAGACCAGCAATAAACCCGCTACGACTGGCGCGTCGCCAGTAAAGTAAACCAAATATACTGGGTAAAAATTGAGCGACAGCAACAAAAGAAATGAGGCCGAGGTCGGTTAATTCCTGATGCGTCTTGAGAAAAAGATAAAAGGCATAACCCGCCAGAATAATCAAAACAATCAATATGCTTTTGCCCCAAATCAAAAAACGATAAAGGTCGACATCTATTTGTTTTTGGCGGGCGAAACTGAAGGGTAAAAGAAGATGATTCAAACACATAGATGCCAGTGCAATCGTGGTGACTATGATCATTGCGCTGGCAGCTGAAATACCGCCCAAAAAAACAAAAACCGGCATTAAGCCTGAATGGCTTTGCATCGATACGCCCAGCACGTAAAGGTCTGGGCCAAAACTCAGATCAAGCGATTGTCCGGCCCAGAGGATCGGTGGAATCGATAAATTGAGTAATAATAAAAAAAGCGGAAATGCCCAGCTGGCAACACTCAGGTTTGATGATTTTATATTTTCAACAAAAATCATATGGAACTGTCTTGGCAATAAAAAGGCTGCGGAAAAAGACAGTAGTATCATCATAGCCCAGGGGCCATCATGGATGGGGCGCATCAAGGCTTCTGTTGCCTGAGGGTTATTCTCCAGCCAGCTGGCAAAACCATTAAAGCCATTAAATATTCCAAATACAGCATACAGGCCGACCACCATTATTGCGGCCAGTTTAATTAAAGATTCAAAGGCAATGGCGACGACCAGTCCCTCATGTTTTTCTCGGGGAGTAATATGTTTTGCACCAAAAAGAATAGCGAACAAAGAAATAGTCAGGGCAAAACCGAGTGATAAAAACTCGGTCTCGGTCTCACCGGTTAATATCTTTATAGAATCTGTTACCGCCTGAATCTGTAAGGCCATATAAGGTAATGCGCCAGTTAACATAAACAGGGTAACCAGAATACCAGCCAGGCGGCTGTGATATCGAAATGCCAGTAAATCGGCTATGGATGATAGCTGATACTGTTTGATTAGTAGCAGAATTGGCCTGAGTAAAATTGGGGAGGCCAGAAATGCTATGGTAACGCCGAGATAAACGGCCAGAAAGGTAAAACCTTCTCTTTCTGCCAGACCAACACTGCCATAATAGCTCCAGGAGGTGGCATATACGCCAAGAGAAAGTGTATAAACCAGAGGGTGTTTAATCAGTTTTTCAGGCAGCCATTTTTTGTCGGCAGCTGTTGCTATCAGAAACAGCAAACCCAGGTAAAGTACGCTGAAGAGAAAAAGGTGCCAGACCTCAAATTGCATTTCGAAGAGACCGCTGTAACAACCAGGATATAAAAATAGCCGCCGCCCAGGCCAGATAAGGGCTATACCAGGGGGCGTTCAGGCTGGCCCAGAAATCGCTAACTGGGGAGATAAACAAAATAACAATCAAAACAACGGCGATTATGGTTCGTTCAGTAATGGCGGACTTATTCGTTGGGAGCATTTGTTCAATCTTGTGGATAAATTAATGGTCAGTCTCAACTCCAGTAATTCATGAAGTTGTTACCTATAGAAACACAGATTGTTACGAATGGTAACATAGTATATTTATCTTTGTTACCTAAAAGACTTATGTCATTGAAATTTAAAACAATTGCCTGGATGGCAAGTTTTCTGCCTTTAATTATCGGTAGCAGGCATGTTTGACGTCTGTAAGCACAACAAATCATTCATACTAACAAATGGTGAAAATAGTTGAATCAGACATTCAATTTTATTGAAACTAAACCAATCATTGAGGTCAAAAATGAGCAAGAAAGATAAATCAACCAATAAAAGTAGACGCGATTTCCTGAAAGCCACAGCAGCAACAGGTGTTGCAGCCAGTGCACCGATGTTCTTTATGCGGGACAGCTATGCCGCAGCACATGCTATGCACAGAAACGCTCCTAAAGGCGGGACAGTAACGCTGGGTTTTAATGTGCCGCAAACCGGTGCTTACGCAGACGAGGGTGCCGATGAATTACGTGCCTACAAACTGGCTGTCAAGCATCTCAATGGCGAAGGCGATGGTGGCATGATGAACACCATGAAACCTTCCTCTTTGAAAGGTAACGGTATATTAGGCAAGAAAGTGACATTTGTAACCGGTGATACACAGACCAAATCAGATGCTGCACGTGCATCAGCCAAACGAATGATCGAAAAAGAAGGCGCGCTGATGATCACTGGTGGTTCTTCTTCCGGTGTTGCCATCGCGGTTCAGGGCTTATGTCAGGAAATGGGTATCATCTTCATGGCGGGTCTGACCCACTCCAACGATACTACTGGTAAAGACAAGCGTCGTTATGGTTTCCGTCACTTCTTCAACGCCAAGATGTCAGGTTCTGCACTGGGTCCGGTGCTAAAGAAAGAGATGGGTACAGATCGTGTGGCTTACCATCTGACTGCTGATTACACCTGGGGCTGGACGCAGGAGGAATCCATCAAGGAAACTACTGAAGGTCTGGGCTGGAAAACACTTAAAGCGGTCAAGACCCCTGTTGGCGCTGGCGATTTCTCGCAGTATATCACGCCAATTCTGAACTCAGGTGCTGATACGTTGATTCTTAACCACTATGGTAAAGATATGATCAACTCGCTGACTCAGGCGGTACAGTTTGGTCTACGCGACAAGCAGGTCAACGGTAAGAACTTCGAAATCATCGTACCGCTGTATTCTCGTCTGATGGCACAGGGCGCTGGTGCAAACCTGAAAGGCATCCTTGGTACAACCAACTGGAACTGGGCATTGAAAGATGCAGGTTCTCAGGCGTTTGTTAAATCTTTTGGTGCTGAATACGGCTTCCCACCTTCAATGGCTGCTCACACCTGTTATGTACAAACCCTGTTGTACGGCAATGCCTGTGAAAATGCTGGCACTTTTTATCCGCCAGAAATGATCAAAGCGCTGGAAGGTTTCAATTTTGACGGTATGGGTAATGGTCCAACTGAATATCGTGCAGCGGATCATCAGTGCTTCAAGAATGTTCTGGTTGTACGTGGGAATCAAAATCCAACCAGCCAGTTCGACTTGCTGGAAATTGTGCAGGAAGTGCCTCGTTCACAGGTAGAGTATGATGCATCGATTTTTGGTGGTGATTTAGGTCCGTATAAAGTTTAGTATAAGACCTTTGTACAACCATGCCGTATATTGTGTGCGGCATGGTTTTAAAATCGTAGGGGCAATCCCTTGTGGTTGCCCATGGTGATGTTATTGCCAACCTCAACAAGGGCAACCACAAGGGATTGCCCCTACGATAGGTTTAGATTTGTACAACATTAAAATAACCAGAAGTAAAAAATAATGGATGCAATCCTGATTCAAATTCTTAACGGGCTGGATAAAGGTGGCGCTTACGCGTTAATCGCTCTCGGCCTGACGCTTACCTTTGGCACACTCGGTATCGTTAATTTTGCCCACGGCGCAATATTTATGTTGGGTGCGTTCTGTGCAGTGTCGATGCAGAAGTTATTGACTATTTCCAAAAAAGTCAAAGACGAAAGCATTACTTTTTTCGATGCTTATAAAGAAACACCCTACCTGGAAATCTGGTGGGGAGATACCGGCACTATGATTATCGATTATTCAGTACCGTTATCAATATTTTTGGCGATTCCGGTAATGTTGTTAATCGGTATCGTCATGGAACGTGGCTTAATCAAACATTTCTACAAACGAACCCATGCTGAACAAATCCTGGTGACATTCGGCCTGGCGATTGTAATACAGGAGATAATCCGCACCTTTTATGGCGCAAATCCTATTCCTACCCCAGCCCCGGAAATCGTTGCCGGTAGCGCAGCCGTCGGTGCATTGTTGGGTTTAAGTGATGCTCTGGTGTACCCCTGGTGGCGGCTTATTTACCTGCTTTTTGCCGGTATAATAATTTTTTCAGTGTTTGCCTTTCTCAAATACACGACCTTTGGCATGGTGGTGCGTGCGGGCATGGCAGATCGAGAAACGGTGAGTCTGCTCGGCATTAATGTGCAGCGTCGATTTACGATTGTGTTTGGTATTGCAACTGTGGTTGCCGGTTTGGCCGGTGCTATGTATACACCAATTCTACCGCCAGATTATCATATGGGTATGGATTTTCTGGTGTTATCTTTCGTGGTCGTTGTTGTTGGCGGTATGGGCTCTCTAGGAGGTGCAGTGGCTGCCGGGTTCCTGTTGGGGTTATTGCAATCATTTGCTTCTATGAACGAAATTAAATCGATTATCCCGGGCATAGACCAAATCATCATTTATCTGGTTGCGGTGGTTATTCTACTGGTCAGGCCGAGAGGTTTGATGGGGCGCGAAGGCGTGATGGAGGAATAACATGAAACTAAGCTTTCGCGATAACCGTGTGGTTATGATTGTATTTTCCGCTGTGGTTTTAACAGCGCCTCTCTGGTTGGACCCAATAGGGGCAAACTACCCGGATTTATTACAGAAATTTGCCATCTTTGGCATCTTTGCCCTGGGCTTTAATATTCTATTTGGAGCAACAGGCTATCTGTCGTTTGGACATGCTGTATTTCTTGGAGTCGGTTCTTATACCGCCGTCTGGAGTTTTAAGCTATTTACCATGAACGTGCTTCCAGCCATTGTTTTAGCTACTTTGATGGCAGGAATATTTGCACTTGTTATCGGTTTTTTATGCTTGCGTCGATCAGGAATTTACTTTTCAATCCTGACGCTTGCTTTTGCACAAATGTCTTACAGCCTGGCTTATTCAGTTTTAACGCCGATTACGAATGGTGAAACTGGTCTTCAACTAACGATACAGGATCCACGTTACATTGATTCACTGGCCGGTGTGGCTGTAAAAGAAGGACTACCATCGACCAACTTTTTTGGTCTGTCAATGAGTGGCTATTCTGGTTTCTATTTCTGCGCAGTGGTATTGATACTGGCATTTTACGTCACACTAAAAATATGGCGTTCTCCATATGGGTTAAAACTGGCAGCCATAAAATCGAATCAGACTCGCATGAAATATACCGGTTTTAATACCCGGCCATATCTTCTTTCTGCATTTATAATTTCAGGGATGTTTGCTGGTCTGGCTGGATCTCTGCTTGCGGTTACCGACCCTCTGGCAGGGGCTGAGCGCATGCAGTGGACTGCTTCGGGTGAAGTCGTGCTGATGACGATACTGGGTGGTACAGGAACTTTGGTTGGTCCATTACTCGGTGTAGGAGTCATTAAATATTTCGAAAATATATTTTCAGCACTGAATGAAACGGTATTGCAAGAGGTCTTTAACTTTTTACCTGAGTCCCTGGGAAATCTGGTGGTGAGCGTTGTACAAATCTTTGTTGGGGAAGGCTGGCATTTAACGCTAGGTTCATTGTTTGTGCTTGTCGTGGTATTTCTTCCTGGCGGCATTATGGAAGGTATGTCGCGATTAAAAGGTTTGTTTCTTAGAGTTATTGGTCAAGGCCCATCTCATGCTAGTGATGTCGTTTCAGAGGGAGATGGCAAATGAGTTATATTTTGCAGATTAAATCCGTTAGCAAAACCTTCGGTGGACTGCATGCATTGTCAGATGTCAATCTGGATATTGAAGAAGGCAAAATCCACGCGATTATCGGTCCTAATGGTGCAGGTAAATCGACATTACTCAATTGTTGCATTGGCCGTTTAGAACCGGATTGCGGCAGCGTCACCTTCAATGGACATAACATGATTGGTATGCAGCCACATGATATTAATCATGCGGGTATGGTACGAGTTTTTCAAACCCCTGAAATTTTTCCGGATCTGTCTTTGTTGGTCAATGTCATGCTTCCAGCATTTGCGCAAAGGGATGGTACCTTCAAATTCAATCCCTTCAAGAGCCTCTATCAGGAAAAAGAAATTCGTGATCGAGCAATGGAGACTCTGGAGAGTGTTGGTCTGAGTAAATTCTATAAGCAAATAGCGGGTAGTATTTCTCGTGGTGACAAACGTCGTCTTGAGCTTGCCATGGGATTGATTCAAAAGCCCAAACTGCTACTGCTGGATGAGCCGACCGCTGGTATGGCTCGACACGATACCAACAAAACCATTGAGTTGTTAAAGGAAATAAAGAAAACGGGTGTGACCAAAGTGATTATCGAACATGATATGCATGTGGTTTTCAGTCTTGCAGATCAAATCAGCGTACTGGCTCAGGGACAAATTATTGCTTCCGGCACGCCAGATGAAATACGAAATGACCCGAAGGTGAAAGAAGCTTATCTAGGGGAGTCTCAAGATGAAGAGTAGCTTATTAGGTGACGTACAGCCAAAAGAAAGGGTTGGAACGATCAAAAGTCAGGGAACTGCCCCAGCATTTTTCTCGTGCTGGGATATTCATGCCTACTATGGTGAAAGTTACATTGTCCAGGGTGTAAGCTTCGATATTCGAGAGGGTGAAGTCGTTGCATTATTAGGTCGTAACGGTGCTGGAAAAACATCAACATTGCGCACAATCGCACGACTGGATGATCCAAAGCTGACCCATGGTGAAATCTGGCTGGACCATAAACCGCTCCATCAGATGGCCGCCCATGATGCCGCGCAAAATGGTGTTGCCCTGGTGCCGGAAGATCGTCGCATTATCGCTGGACTCACGGTCGAAGAAAACCTTCAATTAGCACAAATCGCCCCACCGATTGGCTGGTCACTTGAGCGAATCTACGAGCATTTTCCTCGTCTGGCTGAACGCAGAAAACAGATGGGCACAACCTTATCAGGTGGTGAACAGCAGATGCTCTCCGTTGCCCGTGCCCTGGCAAGAGACATAAAATTATTATTGCTGGATGAACCTTATGAGGGGTTGGCGCCGGTAATAGTGCAAGAGATTGCGAATATTATTGACAGCATCAAGTTACAGGGTATAACCACAATAATTGTCGAACAGAACGCTGTTGCAGCGCTACGACTTGCAGATCGTGCACTGATTCTGGATATGGGCAATATCGTGTTTGACGGTACAGCACAGGAAATGCTGGATAATGAAGAAATGCGGCATGAGTATCTGGCTATTTAATCCGAATAAAAGCTTAAAACCCTTAATCGGTTCAACGCTACCGACACTAAATTTTACCAGGAAAACAAAATGAAACCTCCAGTACATGTAGCGGTTACCGGCGCCGCCGGACAAATCTCTTATTCGCTGTTATTTCGAATTGCCTCCGGCGATTTTTTAGGTGCGGACCAGCCGATTTGTTTGCACCTGCTCGAAATTACGCCGGCTTTAGGTGCGCTGGAAGGTGCCGTGATGGAATTAAACGACTGTGCCTTTCCTCTGGTTCAGGACATCCAGATATCAGATGATGCCGAAGTTGCTTTCAAAGATGCTGACTTTGCTTTTCTGGTTGGTGCGCGCCCTCGTGGCCCTGGCATGGAACGCAAAGACTTGCTGGAAGCCAATGGTGCCATTTTCACCGGTCAGGGAAAAGCGCTCAATGCGGTAGCCAAACGTGATGTGCGAGTCCTGGTTGTCGGTAATCCTGCCAATACTAATGCATTGATCGCCATGAACAACGCACCTGATCTCAATCCGGCGAATTTCACATCGATGACGCGCCTGGATCATAATCGTGCGATCAGTCTGTTAGCAGAAAAAACAGGGTCGCATAATACTGGAATCACCAATATGACTATTTGGGGCAATCATTCGGCAACTCAGTATCCTGATTTGCACAATACACAGATCAATGGCAAAAAAGCTTTATCTCTGGTTGATGCTGACTGGTATGCCGATGATTTTATTCCAACTGTTCAGCAGCGTGGTGCAGCTATCATCAAAGCGCGCGGTGCTTCCAGTGCTGCTTCTGCCGCTAGTTCGGCACTTGACCATATGAGAACCTGGGTCCAGGGCACACCTGAAGGTGACTGGA